>Ga0268266_10001411_pt1 | contig 28670 bp, 22 predicted proteins | sample KBSS13metaG_FD_190356 | JGI IMG/M metagenome (GOLD analysis project Ga0268266, IMG submission 190356) | Switchgrass rhizosphere microbial communities from Kellogg Biological Station, Michigan, USA - KBS S1-3 metaG (SPAdes) (version 2) | ecosystem: Host-associated > Plants > Roots > Rhizosphere... | reverse complement strand
CGCGGCTTCGGCCTCGAGCCAATGCCCGCGGCAGGCGGCAATGAATCCGAGAATGGCGTGAGCGCCCCCTAGATTGGAATCAAGGGCTAGCGCCGTACGAGCGTCACGCTCGGCCTCGACCAGGGCATCGGGCAGCGCGTAATCCATCGTGACTGAGAAATATCCACGGATCACCGCCCGGCCTTGCCATGCGCGTGCGAAATTCCGGTCGAGCGCCAGGGCGCGGTCGAGCAACAGCAACGCGGTCCGCAGATTGGGCTCGGTGGGCGGGTTGTCGAGTGACTTCGCCTGCAGAAAGAGTTTGAACGCTTCCAGGCTGCCTGTCGGGCATTTCAAGACACCACTCGAGAGACCGGACCCGCCAAAACTGAGCACGTCGGCGATCGAGACCGCAATCTCATCCTGAAGCTCGAGGAGATCCGCACACTCGCGCTCGTAGGTCCGCGACCAGAGGTGATGACCGGTGAGCCCGTCGACCAGGCGCGCGGAAATCCGGATCCGATCACCACCGCTGCGCACACTGCCCTCCAACACGGCTTTGACGTCGAGCTCGCGGGCGATCTGCTGAATCTGGATATTCCGCCCCTTGTAGGCAAAGGCGGATGCGCGAGCCGGCACCTTGAACCACTTTGGATCCCGCGCCAACGTGTTGATCAACTCATCCGCGATGGCATCGCCGAGATATTCCTTGGTGGGGTCGCCGGTCAGGTTGGTAAACGGGAGAATCGCGATTGACATTGTGGGCACTGCATCGCGGGACGACCCGTCGTCTACTGTCGATGCAGGCCAATCCGATGTGGCCTGCTGCATCGCAACCCGCTCGGACTCCGGATCCAACCGCGCAATGAATCGGTAGCCGCGTCGCGGCAGGGTTTCGATATAGCGAGGCGTTTCCGCAGTATCCCCGAGAGCCGCACGGAGCTTGCGCACCGCGGTGTTGAGACCCATATCGAAATCGACGACGCCATCGGGCCAGAGGCGGCCGATCAGTTGCTCGCGCGTCACGACATCGCCGGGACTCTCGACGAGCGCCCCCAACACTCGCAGCGGCTGATCCTGGAGTCGGATCCGCGTGCCCCCACGCTCCAGCTCACCCGACGTCAGGTTCAGCTCCCAGCCATCGAACCGGTAAGTCCGCTTGGGTTTCACGGGACCCCCTGGTCACAAAGAAGTCAGCAACGACTCAGAGTCCGTCCATGGAGTCGTGTGTACCGGTCCGTCAGGCTGCACCCGTCAAACACCGTTGCAGGGAGATAGCCATGAACCACTTTACGACGACAATTCTGGTGGCCGTTGTGACGGCCCTGGGCCCACAGCTCTCGTTCGCCCGCCCGCCGGACCCGCCGCGGGTTACCGTCCGCTTTGCAGACCTCGACTTGTCCAGGCCCGAAGGAGCGCAGACATTGTATAACCGTCTGCGCAGCGCGGCGGGGCAAGTCTGTGAGCAGGTCGAGGGCGAAACGGGACTGTCCTGGAATTTCAAGGCCTACAGAAACTGTGTCGAGAAGGCAACGGCCGACGCCATTGCGAAGGTGAATCGGCCCACTCTGACCGCCTAACTGGCAGTCGAAGAAAGGACGCCAACCCTTCCGGCCGTGGCGGCAGCCGGCCCGCGCTAGACAGCTGACAGCACTGTTGCGGCCACAGGGAGGCGGCCGCGACAAGTGCGATTCGGGTGGGATCGACTAGCTGATCGCCACCAAGCGGGAGCCATCCCACTTGATCCTGGCGCCTTGGTCTGCCTTTGGCATCAGCACGAGCCCTTGTCCGCGGTAATACAGGTGCGCGGAGCCAGCAGTTCCTGACAACGCGGCCGCCGGAGTAGCGCGTCGGATGGTGGCCCCGCGAAGCTCGCCATTGCGCCATTCCATGTTGATCGCAAAACCACCCCGCGCGCGCAGGCCCTCGACCCGACCGGTTGGCCAGGCCGGAGGCAGCGCCGGGAGGAGATAGATTCTGCCGGCGTAGCTTTGCAGGAGCATCTGCGCGATCCCGGCGGTGCCACCGAAATTGCCGTCGATCTGGAACGGCGGATGCGCATCGAACAGGTTGGGATAGGTCCGCTCCGGTCCGAGGAGCCGCTCGAGAACCGCATGGGCATGCTCACCCTCGCGCAGCCGGGCCCACAGGTTGATGCGCCAACCGATGCCCCACCCGGTTGCCTCGTCCCCGCGGATCTGCAAGGAGCGACGCGCCGCGGCGGCCAACCCGGGCGTATCGTCCATATTGATCTGACTGCTGGGAAACGCGCCGTACAGGTGCGATACGTGGCGATGATGCAGGTCTTTCGCCTGCATGTCCCAGTCCTCCAGCCACTCCTGGAGCTGCCCTTCATGACCTACGCGATCCGGTGGGAGTCGTGCCAGGGCACGTTGCACTTGCGCCGCGAAGTCCGCCTCGATTCCCAGGATTCGAGCGGCCTCGATACACTGCTGGAACAGGTCGCGCAGGATCTGCCGATCCATGGCAGGTCCAGCACAGATCGCCACGCCGGCGGCATGGAGGTTCTCCGGAGACATCGAGGGGCATGTCACGAGCCAGTCGGTTCCCGGCTCGACCACCAGCGTATCCAGGAAGAACTCGGCCGCGCCTTTCATCAGAGGAAAGACCTCGGCCAGGTAGCGCGCGTCACCATTGTATTCGTAGTGCTCCCACAAGTGGGTGCAGAGCCAGGCGCCTCCCATGGGCCACAGGCCGTATTGCGCGCCATCGACGGGTGCCGTGGCCCGCCACAAGTCGGTGTTGTGATGAGCGACCCAACCGCGTGCACCGTAGTGGACCTTGGCCGACTGCATGCCGGTACGCGCCAAGTCCCGGACCAACGCGATCAACGGCTCGACGCACTCTCCCAAGGCCGTCATCTGCGCGGGCCAGTAGTTCATCTGCGTGTTGATGTTGATCGTGAATTTGCTACCCCATGGTGGAGTGAGCGACTCGTTCCACAGGCCCTGGAGGTTGGCCGGCTGCGTGCCCGGGCGCGAGCTGCTGATCAGCAAATAGCGCCCGAACTGAAAGTAGAGCGCCGCGAGCTGCGGATCCTCCGTGTGGGGAGAGTTCTTGACGCGCTCGTCGGTCGGACGCTGTGCCGCCTGCGTAGAACCCAGGTCCAGCGACACGCTTCGGAATAAGCGCCGGTGCTCGGCGACATGATCGGCGCGGAGCGCGACCAAGGACTTACGTGCGGCGCCGGCGAGTTGTCTTTTGACGATCTCGCCCGGATCCGCGCTCAGGTCCTCATAACTGCGATGACTCGTAGCCATCGCAACCAGAATGGTCACGGAATCCGCTGCGACGACACTCACACCCGAGCCATTTGTCCTGACATGCCCGCCCCGGGTGACCACGCGTGCGCGTGCCTCCCATGTAAGCGCCCCGGGCACACCGCCCTGCCCTGCATTCCGCCCTCGCATGACGATATCTCCGCCCCCCTCCGACTGGGAGACTGGCGCGGGTTGCAGTCCGACGGGCGGGCGCAGCATGACATCGAAGTTGAGTGAGCGAGACGTGTTGCACCTCAACGTGATGACGATAACCTGGTCGACCGCGGAGACAAACACCTCGCGCTCGTAGCGTCTCTTCCCCTGGAGAAAACCGACAGTAGCGGTGGCTGAATCGAGATTGAGTGTGCGGCGGTATTGCTGCACGGACGGCTCATCACCGAATGACAGCAGAAGATCGCCTATGCTCTGGTAGGCCATCTGCTGCAGGGGTCGTGCCATCATCTTCTCATTAGCGAGAGCATCGGCTTCAGCATACCGGCCGGCAAAAACGAGCTCGCGAACTCGCGCGAGTGCTCCCAACGCCTCGGGATTCGACGGATCGTACGGCCCTCCCGCCCAGAGAGTATCCTCGTTGAGCTGTAACCGCTCCTGCGCCGGATCGCCAAACAACATGGCGCCGATGCGCCCATTGCCGAGCGGCAACGCCTCGACCCATTTGGAGGCCGGGCGTTCGTACCACAACGTCAGGGGACTTGTTTGATGGTCGCGTGGATTGGATGCCCGTGCCATCCCGCGGCCCGCCAGAACGCCGGCGAACCAGCTCGAAAGCACTGCGCCCAGAGTCTCGCGACGTGTCAAACTCATGCAACATCCTCAGCGGCACCGCTTGCCCGGGCAGTCGACGGGCCCACACAGCTCATGGTACCGCTACCATAGCGCAGCAGATTGTCGTAGCGCCGGGGTGGTGTCAAATGGAAAATGGCGTTCGTGGTATTCAAATTGCCGAGGTCTCCCGCCTATTGACACCGGTTACCGTACTGCCCATGCTGCGGCGGATCCGCAAGCCGGAGCTGCCCGATGTATCGCCATACCCTGCACGCCACCCACCCCAGCATGATGCCCGGAGCCAACGCACAGGCGCTGCGCGATCGCTACCTGCTGTCCGGTTTGTTTGTCCCGGGCGCGGTCACGTTGGACTATCTGCACTATGAGCGTTTCGTGGTCGGTGGCGCGATGCCGACGGGTGCGGCACTCGCCCTGCCCGCCCAGGGGGCACCCACCCCGGGCGCACCGTTCCTGGCACGGCGTGAGTTGGGCGTAGTGAATGTTGGTGGCGCCGGTCGTGTCACTGCCGACCGGGCGAAGTTCGACCTCGCACCCCGTGATGGGTTGTATTTACCCATGGGCACGGAAAATGTCCTCTTCGAGAGTGTCGATGTGGCGCAGCCGGCGTTGTTCTATCTCGTCTCGACGCCGGCCCACGCTCGCTTCGAGCCGGTGAAAATCGCGATCGACCAGGCGGTCGCGCTCGAGCGCGGTGCTCCGGCTACCAGCAATGAGCGCACGATCTATCAATATATCGTGCCGGCAACCTGCCGCTCTGCGCAGCTCCTGTTGGGAGTCACGTTCCTGAAGGCAGGCAGCGTGTGGAACACCATGCCGCCCCATATGCACGACCGGCGCTCGGAGGTCTACTTTTACTTCGGCCTGGGAGCGAACGATCGCGTGTTCCATTTCATGGGCGAGCCCGACGAAGTCCGCCACATCGTGGTCGCAAACAACGAGGCCGTGGTATCACCACCTTGGTCCATCCACATGGGATCGGGTACCGCCGCCTATGGGTTCGTTTGGGCCATGGGCGGGGAGAACCTCGACTACACGGATATGCAGGTGCTCGACATCTGCCAGTTGCGGTGACTTGCCATGAATCCCTTCTCTCTGGCCGGGCGGGTGGCCCTGGTCACCGGTGCCAACACCGGGCTGGGGCAGGCGATCGCCTTCGCCTTGGCGGAAGCGGGAGCCGACATCATCGCCGTTGGACGCACCGAGCCCGACGAAACCCAACGTGCTGTCGACAAACTCGGCAGACGCTTCCTGTCGATACATGCCGACCTGGGTGACACCGGGACGATTCCGGGAGTCGTCCAGACAGCTCTCGCCGAGCTCGGCCACGTGGACATTCTCGTCAATAACGCCGGCATCATCCGCCGCAACGACGCTGTTGATTTCACCGAGGCCGACTGGGACGCCGTCCTCGACGTCAACCTGAAATCGGTTTTCTTGCTTACCCAAGCCGTGGGGCGCCATATGCTCCAGGCGGGACGCGGCAAGGTCATCAACATGGCGTCGATGTTGTCGTTCCAAGGAGGCATTCGGGTTGCGAGCTATACGGCGAGCAAGTCAGCCGTCGCCGGCCTGACGCGGCTTCTGGCGAACGAGTGGGCTGCAAAGGGTGTGAACGTCAACGCAATTGCTCCAGGGTATTTCGCGACGGCGAACACCAGCGCACTGCGCGCAGACGAGGCGCCCAGCCGCGACATTCTTGCGCGGATTCCGGCGGGCCGCTGGGGGCAGCCCGCGGATATCGGGGGCGCTGCCGTGTTCCTTGCGGCGCCGGCTTCGGACTATGTGCATGGCGCCATTATTCCGGTCGATGGGGGTTGGCTGGCGCGTTAGCCCCTGCCTGCGGTCCGGACCTGGAGCGCACCGTTGATGTTAGAGTAGCGCCTTCTCGCCCGGGGGAGTCTACGTATGAAGAGACGAACCTTTTGCGCTTCCGCGCTCGCACTGGCGTCCACGAGCAGCTTGAACTTGCGACGAGCTCTCGCGGCCTCCTCAGCACCTAGCGAAATCCCCGTCGTCCGTAACGACGGCAAGCAGGCAACGCTCACCTCGGCCGACGTGACGGATCTGCAGCGGAGCTTGCGGGGCCAACTTCTCCTTCCCGATCAAGCCGGTTACGACCAGGCGCGTAAGCTCTGGAATGGCGCTTTCGACCGCCGGCCGGCGCTCATTGTGCGCTGCGTCGGCGCTGCGGATGTTGCGCAGGCCGTGACATTTGCGCGGGCTCACAGCCTGCTCGTGGCGGTCCGGGGCGGCGGCCATAGTCTTTCCGGCCAATCGGTGTGCGACGGCGGCCTGGTTGTCGATCTTTCAGCGATGAAGAGCGTCCACATCGACCCGGTCGCCCATGTGGCTCGCGTCGAGCCCGGAGTATTGCTGGGCGACTTCGATCGGGAGGCGCAGTACTTTGGCTTGGTCACACCGGCGGGAACGGTATCTCACACCGGGGCAGCCGGTCTCACCCTCGGTGGGGGTTACGGTCGATTGTCACGGCGATTCGGGCTCGCCTGCGACAATCTGAGCGGCGCTGATGTAATCACGGCTGACGGGCGTTACACCAGGGCGAGTGAGCAAGAAAACCCGGATCTCCTGTGGGGGCTGCGCGGAGGTGGAGGCAACTTCGGAGTGGTCACGTCCTTCGAGTATCGCCTGCACCCGGTTGAATCGATGATGTACGGCGGACACCTGACGTTCTCGCCCAAAGATACCCCTGAGGTTCTAAGGTACTTCGTCGGATTTGCCGCGGACGCCGCAGATGAGCTGTACATTGACGCCGCTCTGGCCGTACTCCCCAACGTGGGTCGTGTCATGCTCTGCGACGTGTGTTACAGCGGCTCTGTACAACAGGCGGAACGGGTGCTCGAGCCTTTGCGACGCTTCCGTAAGCCCATTCTGGATGCCCTGGCTCCCGCAAGTTATGTGACGCTGCAAGCGAGCGGGGATGTTAAGAGCGCAGCCGGCCGTGGCTACTACGAGCGCTCCGGATTCCTTCATAGCCTCGAGCCTGGCCTGATAGACGCCTCTCTCGCCATCATGGACGAAGCACCTCCTGGCTGCGATATCGTGTTTTGGCAACACGGCGGAGCCGTCAGTCGTGTGAAGCCGGATGCCACCGCGATCTGGCATCGGGATGCCGCAAGGTCATTGCTCGTGGATGCGTCATGGGATGATCCGCATGACGAGCGCGCCCGAGACATAGGGATGCAGTGGGCCCGCGCGAGCTGGCATAAGCTCGAGCCGTTCACGGACGGGTTCTATGTCAACACCATGGCAGGCGACGATCCGCATCAGCGGGTTCGCTCGACTTACGGTGACAACTATCCGCGCCTGGTGAAGCTCAAGGACAAATACGATCCGACGAACCTGTTCCGGCTCAACGCGAATGTGCCGCCGAGCAAGGCGAGCTGAAGCGCTTCGAGCGCTACGCAAAACCGTACGGAAGGTTGGGAGAACCCACGATGCGCGCGCCTCTGCTCTCGCCGCGCACGAACCCGAGTACCGCCTCGATCACATCGGGTGCATCCAACACCCGGTGGTGCCCGAGTCCCTGTGTGGTCAGAAGGCGCGCATTGTGCCAGTGGCGGGCATAAAGCTCCCCGTCACCCCATGGCACTTCGCGATCATCCAGGTCGTGGATGATCAAACAGGGTAATCCCAACGCCGGAAGATGTCGGCGGACTTCCAGATCATGCACGTTGACGCCGGTGGTCCGCTCATGCCAACCGAAGAATCGCTCGCGCAGATGCTCACCGAGGCGCATGTAACGCATGAAGCGTTCGGCCTGCATCGACATGTCGGCCGCGGGAGCGATCACGACAACCCGCTCGGCATGCCAACTCTCCCCCTGTGCGAGCGTCAGCGCGGCGCCTCCCAGGGAATGCCCGACGGCCAATGCGGCAGTACCGTAGTGGCGCCCAATCGCGTGAATCGTGGTGATGAAGTCAGGAAGTGTACACAACTCGCCGGTACTGCAACCGTGCCCTGGTTGATCGAATGCGACTACCGCCAGGCCTGCCTGGCGGAGTCGTGCGACCCACGGTAGGAAACGCAGTCCGAAACTCGACCAACCATGCACCAGCAGAGCGTAAGGCTCCCGCGTCGGCTCGCCCCACACATACGTAGCAATGCGCTGCTCTCCCACAGCGATCTCGCATCGCTGCATTTCATCATCCGCCTGAACCGCGCGCGCACGTGATCGGCTGCTGGCAAAGGGCGTCGCGAAAAGACGCGCGGCGAATTCGACAGTGTGCCGCGGAGCGAAGCGTCCACCTAGTGCAAAGGCGGCGCGCAGCATGCCGAGTTTCAGGAGTCGGCTCGGGGGCTGCTGCCGGGGTCGATCGTGTCGGATCACTGACGGACCTCCCTTGCGCCGGGTCGATAACTGGCGAGCAACCTTTCGAGCGCCAGCTCGGCTCGGTCGCGCGCCTCGTCGTAACCAAACAGGCCGGCGTCGTGATGGAGGCCCAACATCAGACTGTAGATCTCAAACGCGAGCTGCGTGGTGTCCGTGTCCTTTCGCAGGTGGCCCGCATCGACGGCCAACCCGATCGTGCGCCTGAGCTCGTCACGCCAACCTCCCTGTTGACGTAGCACGTGCTCCCGTATCGGGCCGTTGCGGCGGCCGTCGTACTCCACCGCGGCGCTGAGTAAAACACAGCCGTTTCGATGAGCACGCGACCATTCACACCAGCGCTCGGCCAGCTTGCGCAACCGCGGCAGCCCACGGGGTTCGTGTAGCGCGGGGGCTTTGACGAACTCCACGAAACGGCCGCCCACCGCATCCAGCAGCGCCAACTGCAACTGCTCCCGTGAGCCGAAGTGCGCGAACACTCCGCTTTTGGACATCCCGGCGCTGATGGCTACCGTCCCGATCGACAGGCTCTCGAGCCCCCCCTGCTGCGCAAGCTGGTACGCCCGGGCGAGGATCAATTCGCGGGTGGCAATGCCTTTTTCGGTGATTGTGCCGCCTACCATAGCGCCAAAATAGCACGACCGTTCGTGCTATTCCAGCCCTTAGGGGTTTGTCACACGCGGCGGGACCAAAGTCGCTCCCTGCCAGAAGCGTCACTACCGGCGCCGCGCATTCGAACAGCGCGTGACGTGAGCCCGTTATGGGGAACCGGCTCTCGTGCCCTAAAAGAGACACGACGAGGCTGGCGGCAAGCAGCGCATCAAGAAAACTTGTGGTGGCCAGGGAACCGTCGTTTCGCTGACGGCGTTTTAACGGGAATGTTATTTTTCGCGACCCGATTACAGCACTACGCCTGCCTGGTTCTCGTTGTTGGTGCACTGGCCCTTGGGCCAGGTCTCGCCCACTCCCAGACGCCCTCTCCTTTACAGGAGTGGCAGTATTCCGGCGGCATCATTCTCGCCAAGTTGTTCCAGCCAGACCTGCCGAAGTGGCGCAGGGTGGTCGGCGTCGCGGCGGAGGTGCAACCCGCCTATGACGGATCACACGCTTACCGGGTCACGGGCGGCCCGGTCATCAACATCCAGTATCGCGACGAGGCTTTCATCAGCACGGGAGACGGGATCGGCGTCAACATCTTCCACGGCATGCACTATCAGATCGGCGTGGCCATGGCCTATGACCTCGGGCGCAAGGAAAAGGCCGACCTGGCCAATCTTCATGGCATGGGAGATATCTCCGCGGCGCCCGTGGCGAAGGCGTTCGGCTCCTGGGCCATCTCGCGCTACTTTCCGATGGTCCTGCGGGTCGATGTGCGGCAGTTCATCGGGGGCGCGCAGGGGTTGGTGGGTGATGCCAGCGCCTATATTCCCTTGCCGGGAAGCTCCAAGACCTTCGTGATGTTTGCCGGGCCGTCCATCACCATGGCCACTCATCACTATCTGCAGACGCTTTATGGCGTCACTCCGCAGCAGTCCCTCGCCTCGGGGCACCCGGTATATGAGATTCCACATGCTGGCACCAGTGCCGCGGGTGTTGGGTTCAGTGCGACCAAGTTCGTCACGGCTCACTGGTTGATCAATGCCGACATGGCGATCAACCAGATCCGCGGCAGCCCGGCACATAGTCCGCTCGTACAGCGCAGGACCCAGAGGGTGCTCGCGCTTTCGATGAACTATACCTGGTAGAGCGCCGACGCGATCGCTGTCTAACGCAGTCCAACCTTCCGTAAAAAGTACGTGGGCGTACAACTCCAGGCGTGACAATAGCTGTTGATGTGGACATCGCCGTAGGGGGAGCTCAGGGGGTGCTCCGGATCGTAGATCTCCCAAAAAGTATCCGCGCCCGCCGTAACCATTCCTCCCCAGTATTCCTTGAGCAGCGCGACCGCCTGCTGACGCAGATCCGCACCCAACAGGCCCTCGACCACGTGATGATAGAGATAAGGAGTGGTCGGACGAACAGCGGTTTCCAGGGTAATCGCCCGCCTCATGGCCGCAGCGCTCTGCTGGACGCTGGTGGGTACGCCTGCGAGAATGAGCCAGGCCTGGGACGCCCAGGACACCTGTCTCTTGGGGCCGCTCACGAACACACCACTCTGGTGGTCGAATAGATGCTCGCGTGCGGCGATACGCATACGGGCAATCAAATCGGCTAGCCCGGAAACCTCGCGCTCCCGACCCAACAGCCGCGCCAGCCGCAAGGTGCGTTCGAATGCATAGATCAAGACGCCTTGAATGGACGCCGTTCGATCCAGTTGCTCATTCCAGTCGATGAACAGCCAGAGGGTCTTCGGATCCACAAACAACCCTGCGGGGCTGACCCATTGGCGCAATAATTCCACCTGTCTCGAGGCGACCGGCCAGAGGTCGATTCCTGTCACAGTGTCTCCAGATGCCTCCACGTAGTCGCACAAAGCTGCGTTGAACAGTGCCGCGTAGTCGAGGATGTGGATGCCTCCGTATCGCGGAGTGGGCTTCTCATACACACAAGCACCCAGCAGACCATCCTCGCGCGGAAATGCGGCGAAGAGGTAGAGGCAGCGTTTCACCAGATCGTGACCGCCATAGGTCGCATAGGCGACCAACGCCTGCAGTCGCAGATCGCCCAGCCAAAGACGCTGGTCGCGCCGCGGGCCGTCCTCGAACACGGTTTGCATACAATCCCGCAAAGTCGCCAGGCCCACGGCATCGATCCGGTCGAGCAGGTCATCGCCGGTTCGCAAGGGAGGCAGCGGCCTGCCGCTCGAAGTGAGCGCCGTCGCTCGCACATTACGGAATCGAACGGCGAAGGTCGACGAAGTGTCGATGACCTCGACCTTGACGAACCTGAAAGCATAGCGCCGCGGCAGTTGGACGGATTGGGGAAGGTAGTCGACATTGATCACTTCATCAGGCAACCAACCGGTCGCCAGTTGCCCCGTGTACGGATAGAGCGGCTCAGCTACATCCGTCGGCACCTCGCCGAAGGTCAGCCGCAGCCGGACCGGAGCGTCAACGCCACGTCCCTCCCCTATCAAGTCAAACGAAACATGGCCCGTACGGTGTCCGCCAAAGTCGAGTATGAAAGAGTCACCTTTCGTGAGCAGCCGGTCATCCAGGCTCCCGGATTCCCGCTCGATGCGATAGCGTAGTACTAGCGAGGGATCGGCCGTGAAATGGACCAAGCCCAACGGGACCTGTTCAGTTCGACTCAGCGTTGGGGTGAGCGCTTGCGCTTGGTTCAACCACGCCTCGCGGCGCGCGCGCATTACGTCGATTGCACTTCCCGTACTTGCCGGCTCAGACTTTGTCGCCTGAGCCTGAGCCAACCGGGCTGCAACAACGGACGCAACGGACTGCAACACTTGACGACGATTCATGAGTGACTGCGACTACCAGGACTTGTGCAGGCCGACGGAGATCAGGCGTCCGACAGGCGATGCCACGGCGGGATCGAAGCCCACTATTCCATTGGTGCCACTGGTGAAGTAGACGGGCGGGCGCTTGTCGAACAGGTTGTTCGCAGCCACCGTGAGTTGGAGATTCTCGAGCAGGCCCGGTTGGTCGGACACCGTCCAGGCGAGGTGCGCGTCGGTGGTTACAAAGCTCGCAACGTATTGATAGGGCGTGACCACCTGGTTGCGATATTTCCCGGTGTAATTCAGGAACACGCTGGCCGCGTATCCTCGATAGCTCCAGCCGAGTTGGCCGCGAACCTTGGTCCGCACAGCGTAGTCCGTATCGATGAGTTGGACGATCCGGGACACCCCTGGAATCTGCTGATAGAACGTCATGAACTGGGTGCCCGCGAGATCCGCGGTCACAGAGCCGTAGCCCGTCTCGAACTTGTAGCCGAAATCGTAGTCGAGACCATTGATCAACTCATTCGCAAAATTCTGACGCCGTAAGTCGTAGACCGCCGTCGGCAGGGTCGGTACGTCGGGATAGACCAGCCCGTCGTGGCGGAAACCGGCGAGCAGCGGCTGAAATATCGCGAGCCACTCCGCATCGGTGATGCCCGGAGGCCGCGGAGTACGGTAGCGGTTATACGCTGCCGCCGAATCGGTCACCGGAGCGAACGTCGGGAAGGTAATGACATCCTTATAGTCGACGCGAAAGAGTGTAGCGCTCGCCTTGAAGCCTCCAAAATCGGACGGCAGGAGGTCAACGCCGAAATTGTAGGTTCGGGCGGTTTCCGGCTTCAGTTTGTTGCCACCCGCGAGAATCACGGTATAGGCGCCCGCGGCAGCTCCATCGCAACCCACAAAGACCCCCGGGATGCAGCCAAAGCGGATCGCGCGGGTGTCTATTGCGGTCGGCGCATCCGCCAGGCTGGGCGCATGGAAGGAACGACCCGCACTCCCTCGAACCTTGACGCCCGCGATCGGCGTCCAGTCGATACCGATCTTCGGGTTGGTGGTGCCCCCCACATCACTGTAGTGGTCATATCTCGCAGCCAGCGAGACACTCAGCGACTGCACGCCGGTGAAGCTGTTGCGGCCCGAAACCAACGGGAGGTAAAACTCCGCGAACGCCGAGGCACTGTTGCGCTTACCATCGGCTACGTACGGGGCTACTCCCGCGCCTACGGGTGCCGCCACGGTGGAACCGTCGAACTCCTCCTGCCGAGCGTCGAAACCGACAGCCGCCTTCACCGGGCCGCCAGGCATGTCGAACACAGGACCGTCCAGCTTCAATTGCTGATCCTTCAGCAACTGTCGCACCGAGTAGTTGGTATCGAAGTTGCCAATCGCCGCGAGCACGCTCGGACTGGTCGCCGGGCCCACGCCATACGGGTTGAAGGTGCCCGCCGCCGCGGACGAAATGGCCAGTGCCTGGTTGATCCCCCGTTCATTGACGGTGTCATGCTCGACACCGTAGTTGAGCTCGAGATGGGCATTCCATCCATGGGGTAACTGCACGCTCGCTCCAACTACCGAAGACGATGTCGTGGTCGTGATGCGATTCGTGAACGCTCCAAAATCGGCGGCAGGGTCGTAGGTGACTGTCTCCGCAGTACCCGCTGGTACCCCGGGTAGGGAGACGTAGTAAGGGCTCGTGCTCGGGACCGTGACGCTCAGATTGCCGCTGGTCACACCGGCGCCGGCGACCTTGTCCTCAATGGACCGCCCCGAATACAACGTGTTCGCATAGAGCTCGACGGCGTCACCCAGTTCCTGCCGGAGCGCCAGGTAAAACTGGTTGCGCCATTGCTTGGGATAGATGTCGTTGGCCGAATTGGACTCGCAGTGATGGGTACCGCCGGGGGTGATCGTCCCATCGGGAGAGAGTGCAAAGGCTGCGCCGCCTGCCGTGATGTTGGCCGGAGTGCAGACCGTGGAGCGGCTGTCCGGGCCTCCCAGTGGCGCCTGGTTGTTGATGATATAGGGGCGGCTGGTCCCGTTCAGAGCCGAATTGGCCGTGTACTCATAGTCGAACAGCACGGAGCCGGAGCTCCAGGCCTTGCCGAGCAGCTGGCTGAAATTGTCCGTGTGATATCCATCAGCCCAGCCACCGCGGAGGTTGGTCTCCGCTCCGTTGAAATGCTTGCGGGGCACGAAATTGATCACACCGGCGACGGCGTCCGAGCCGTAGATGGAAGAGCCGCCGTCGGCCATCACCTCGACGCGCTCGATTGCGGAAGTCGGAATGACCCCAGCGTCCGGCGCCGTCTGGTTGATGCCCGCTCCGGGCAGTCGATGTCCATCGAATAACACCAGGGTCAGGCCGGCGCCGCCGTTGCCGACCCCGATGCCATGAATCGCCGGCTGATCGACGAAGTTGGCCTGGTTGCTGCCGGTGTTGACCAGGGTGGAATTGAAATTGTTCAACTGGGGCAAGGAGCGCAGCAACTCGGTGCTGGTCGATGCCGCCGTCGCGTCGATATCGGCCCGCGACACGGTGACCAGCTCCGAACCCGTCGGAGCGACTCCCCGGATGCTGGTGCCTGTGACGACTACTTCTTCCAGCTGAGTGTTCTGCTCTGCCGGGGCCGCGCCGGGTGCCTCCTGGGCGCACACCGTGCCTGCAGCGGCAGCACCGCAGACGGCAAAAATACTAGCCAAACGGGCGAAGAAGCCGCGGCGAGCCTCCGCCGGTCTCCCTCCGACAGCGGGGACGTCACGACTCGAAGTTGGAGGTGTCGAGGGTGCTGTCGTGGACTGCGGCGGCGGTAGCGCGCTCGCAGGAGGCGATTTGGGGCTCGACGGTGCAGAGCCCTCAATCGGCACGAGCGCCACGGTGTGTTGGTTTATGACGCTGAAAGTCAAACTCGTATTCGCGAGGATGAGACGAAGTGCCTCCATGGGGGTATACCGTCCCGTCACGGGGCCGACGATCGTGGCCTCCCCACCGACGTCCGAGAATCGTGCGATCTGCAACCCTGTCTGGACAGCGAGCTCTTTGAGCGCCGAGTTGAGGGGACCGCGGTCGATATGGAGCTGGTACTGCGGGTCCTGCGTTCGAACGAAACCCGTGGACTGCGCACTACCGGGCGTGGGCGCTCCTCCCAACACGATCGCTGTCATGACTATCCCCCAAGCCGAGATGAAGTTGCTGTGTTTCGGCTGGGAGAAGACTGGGCCTACGCCCCGCATGGACCCCCCTCGAGTCATCATGGCTATCGAAAAGGCAGTGGACTCCTTTTCAGGGCACCGAGCCAGGCTGGGCGGTGCCGGACGAGGATCCAATGAGGATCTCGTGGTCACTCTTGCGTTCGACTCTTACACCGCCAACGGACTGCAAAAAGGCGACAAAGGAGTCCGGGTCGGTCGCCCGGAAGACCGCGGTCACAGGGCGCGCCGCCACTGCAGCATCTATCACTCGAATCTGGGTGCGATTGTAGGCGTTGAATCGCTGTACGACCTCGGCGACAGAGTCGTTGTCAAAGATGAGCTCACCCTGCAACCACGCCGTTTCGACCTTGCCATCGACTTTGTGCACGGGCGCAGCGCTGCCGGCCTCAGTAAGCGCCACCTGCTCGTTCGCACTCACGGCAACGTCGGTGCCATGCAACGGGTTGACCGCTACCCTACCCTCGACGACCGTCACAACTACGGCGTTAGACCGCCGCTCAACGCTGAAAGAGGTGCCAATCGCACGAGTGCGTGCGACACCCGCCTCCACCCAGAAAGGCCGACGCGGATCGGAGTGCACGTGAAAAAATGCCTGGCCTTGCAGGAGTGCAACCACGCGACGGTCGGCGTTGAAGCGGACCCGAAGGCGGGTGTTGGGAGCCAGAGTGACTTCGCTCCCATCGTCCAGGGTGATGGCGCGTTTCTCGCCAACCTCGGTACCGATCGCTCCCCGGGTGTCGAGTAACAGCAGCAGGCTTACGACTGCGGCGCTTGCAGCGGCCGCCAGAAGGAACCATCGCCTGAACTTCTGTGCCTTGGATTTTGGCGCCTTGGATGGCGTATCGTAGGTCAAAGGAATGACGTTGCTGGCGTCGGTTCCTCCGGCGAGCAACTGTGACTCAACCTCCTGCCAACGTGAAAATCGGCCGAGAGAGCGCTGTAAGCGCGCGAGCCGCAGCATTTCGGCCACGTGTAGCGGTGATTCCCGTAGCCAGTCGACAAACTCCGCACGTTCACGCACCGACGGTGCATCCGACTCCAGGCGGAGCAACCAAGCCGCCGCATCATGCGCAGCGCGAACCCGCCGTTCTTGTTCTGTGCTCACGACTCAACCGAGCCTCGAGCTCTCGGACTCATACTCTGAGTCCGGGGCTCCCAGTGACAGCCTGAGCGCAGCGTAGGCGCGAATCAACTCACGTTTCACCACTCGCGGACTGACCGCTAAACGGGCTGCAATCTGCTCGCGGGTCAGCGAATCGACAAAATGCAGTCGCAGCATTTCTCGCGGGCGTGGCGGCAATGCATTGATTGCGACCAGCAGCGCTTCCTCCTCAGCTCGATTCAACAAGTCGGACTCGGGACTGGAGTCTTCAGTCAGCTCACTGAGCCACTCGGAGGCATGGGGGCTGCGTTGCCGGGGACGCATGGACCATTCAGCCGCCACGTTGGCCGCCATTTTGAACAGGTAGGACTGAGGGTTCGCGACCAGCGCGGAGCGGTCGTAGCGAACCATGCGCAGGAACACTTCCTGGGCAACGTCGTCGATATCGGCCCGGTCGACCGCGCGATAGGCACCCAGGAACCGACAAATCGGCTTCCGCCACTGCAGAAACCATTGGACGAGCCGATCTTGCGGCGGCGAGCCCCCGATCATTCCGTCCCCCTGTCTTCGGAACGCATTCAGCCACACCCCCCCATTGTGCACCGCGCGCGTTGATCTCTCGGAAAGAAGACTGGCGATCGGGCGCTGTGGACCCCCAAAAGTCCGCCCGGTAGGTGAAAAAAAACGCGCCGGGGTGTCAGGTCTCGCGTCGGGCCTGCACCGAGCTCTGAAAATTGATGCTGATGCGACGGTCCGAGACCCTCGGATCCTTGGGCACGCTGTGCACCCAGTCTTCCTGGGATCGCCCGCCCATCACGACCAGGTCGCCGGAGCCGGGTTTGAAGACAAGGGATTGGCCGCCGGCCCGAGGTTTGACCAGGAAGCGCCGTGTCGCGCCCAACGTCAGTACCGGCACGATGCACTCGGGTCGCCGACAGGAAAACCGGTCGCGGTGCCAGCCTGTGCTGTCCTGCCCGTCGCGATAGAAGTTCAGCCACAGACTGTCGTACACGACGCCGTAGTGTTCTGACAGCGCATTCGCCGCATCCAGGAGCGCTTGCTCCGGCACGTCCCGGAGGTTTCTGTACTCCGCCGTCAGGCGCGGCTCCTGGAAGGTCTGCTCGAACAGGCGGCGATCATGCTGTTGCCAGGGCACGGCCGTCGCGAGGCGCTCGAGCAGGTTACGAGAGCCTGACATCCATCCAGGCACAATTTCGACCCACGAGTGGGCATCGATCGGGACTCGCCTGGCTGTTGCGAACGATGTGTCGACCGCGAGGTCGGCTGTGTCGTTGGCAAACAGGTCTTCTTGCACGCGCAAGGTGATCGGGTCTCCGTGCGGGGATTCGGTGCGTACTCGGCAGAGCTCCGACGGCCGACCGCGGCGCCAAGCGCCGGTGGCACCGTTAACTCTTTGGGGCAGTTCAGATTTTCCCAAATCCCCAGGCTTTGGTCAAAATGCGAATGATTTGCCAATCCACCGCCAGTGGACATGGGGTACGTCACCGCGTGCTGCGCCCGAGCGCGGTGGCCGGTTGCTGAATCGAGTGGACGTATTTCACGAGGCGGTGCTCCATGTCGAGTACCTGTTGGTGCGCGGTCTCATCGTCACCTTCGCCGGTGAACAGCTCATAGCCCCAGATCGGCATGTGACGGGAATTGGGCGGCGGACTGTCAAATTGTCCATCGATCACCCGGAAGACTTTCTCTGCCGGGAAGGTCCCGCCGTTGCGGGCCGCAACCCGGGTGAGATCGGGCGGCTGTCCCGTGGTGTAAGGCGACGCGGGTCCGTTGCCGGTACCGTCGGCTCCATGGCAGTTCGCGCACAAAGTCTCGAATAAGCGTTCCCCGGAATAATGGGCTGGCGAGTCGGATGCGGGCTGATGCACACAGGCGGACAACATCAGCGCCGCGCCTGATATCACTACAAGAGCGCAAGAGAGTCTCATGAGCTCGATTAGACGCTGTACCGTACAAGCATCGAATCGTGGTTTTCACCTACTCCAGTTCCGGTAGGATCAGGGAAACCTCGTATGTCCAACACGGAACAGCAGGCACACCATGCTCAACATGCACATCCGCGCCACATTCGGGCTTGTTGCCCTGGTTGTCGTGACTCCCCTCGTTTGCGAGGCACAGAGTACGACCTCCCTGAGCCTGTTGCAGAAGGCCATGGCGTTGACGCCCAACGTACAAAGTGGCGAACACCTGTTCATCCAGTATTGTGCCGCGTGCCATCATCGCAGCGGCTGGGGAAGCGGACCGCGCGAGGTGCCGACCCTTGCGGGGCAGCAGGACGTGTATCTGCTCGAGCAGCTCATCAAATTCTCGACGCGGGACCGCGCCAAGCCGGAAATGCACGACGTCGTGACGAGGCCGGAAATCGACAGCCCCCAGGCGATGCGTGACGTGTCCTCCTACATTGCCGCGCGGCCCCACAACTCCAAATCCGACAGGGGCGATGGGACGCAGCTCACTACAGGCGAGCACGTGTACACGCAATCCTGCGTGATCTGTCATGGGAAGAACGGCGAGGGCAATCGCGACGATCTCATTCCGGCGATCGGAGGGCAGCAATACAGTTATCTGCTCGTGCGACTGCGCCACTTTGCGCAAGACCATGAGTCGCAGGAGCGTCAGTCACTGGCGCCCGCGGTAGTGAACCTCCTGAGCCGCCTCTCCCAGGACGAGATAAAAGCCGTGGCGGATTACACGTCGAGGTTGTCCGCACTACAGGGACACTGATGGCGAATGCGCCCCTCGATATCCCCGACCCTCGCGCTGCTGACGCTGCTCGTCGCGGCGACCTGCATTTCTTGGCACGACCGCGCTGTTGGTAGCTCATTCGGCAGCCCTGAAGTCGAGGTTCGTGCGGCGCTCGCAGCCGCTCCTCAAAGCTCGGCCAAAGAGCTCGCCTGGCACGGCCCGCTGTTTTCTCTGTATCGGCAACGAGGATTCAAGCCCCTGTGGTTCTCGGGTGTACGCCCGACCCAACAGGCGATCGAGTTGGTGGCCGAGCTGCGGCGCGCGGCGCAACGGGGACTGCGGTCGAGAGACTATCCCGCGGAAATAGACGTGCCGACGACGGACACAACCGCGGCTACACTGCAGCTCGACATCCGACTCAGCCTGGCCGCTGCCAGGTTCGTTGCCGATCTGCGCGACGGAAGAATAGACCCCCGCGAGGTTGGCTATAATCTGAAGATTGTCCGACCTGCGTTCGACATCACGGAAGTGTTGAATACGCTATCCACGACGTCGTCTGTTACATCAACTCTTGACGCAGTCGAGCCGCAGTTCCTGCACTACAAGCTCCTAAAGGGCGCCCTCGCCCGCTATCGCCGCCTCGCGCAGCAACCGGTGTTGAATGCATTGCCCGACCTCGGAAAGACGGCCATCAAACCTGGCCGGTTCTACGCGGGAACAACGGCCCTGCGCAGGCTGCTGGTCGCCTTGGGCGACATGCCGACCGGCGCGCCCGACAGTCAGGACCAGACTCTGGATCGCGCCGTCGTGCGGGCCTTGAAGGTTTTCCAGACTCGCCACGGCCTGACGCCGGATGGTACGCTCGGGCGGGAGACTTATCGCGCTCTCGCGACTCCCTTCACCGACCGCGTCCGCCAGATCGAGCTGTCGCTGGAGCGCTGGCGGTGGCTACCGCCACGCCTGGAGCCACCAGCGATCCTTGTCAACATTCCGCAGTTCCGGTTGTTCGCGTTGTATTCGAGCGCCGATATCGAGCAGCAGATGCTGCGCATGGATGTCATCGTCGGCAAGACCTTCCCGCTGACACAGACCCCGGTGTTCGCGAGCACTATGCGTTACGTCGTACTGCATCCCTATTGGGATGTGCCGTACAGCATCGTCAACCGTGAGTTGTTGCCTTCGATCCACACTGACCCCGGTTACATCGCACGCAACGATTACGAGATCGTACGCGGGCAGACCGATGCGGCCGAGGTACAACCGGTCAACCCGGAGACACTGACGGCGCTCGCCAGGGGCACGCTTCGGCTGCGCCAGAAGCCGGGCCCGAAAAATCCGCTCGGCTTCGTGAAGTTCATGCTCCCAAACCCCTACAACGTTTATCTACACGCAACCTCCGCGCCCTCCCTGTTCGGCGGTGCGCAGCGCGCCTTCAGTCACGGCTGTGTCCGGGTCGCGGACCCCATGGGCCTGCTGAGTTATGTGCTGCGCGACCATCCTGAGTACGACCAGGAGCACATCCAGGGGCTGCTCCAGGCAACCGGCCCTCGTCGTATCAACCTGCGGACCCCCATTCAGGTTTACATCGTCTACACGACCGCTCTCGCGGCAGAAGACGGGCGCACCTTGTTTTTCAAAGACATTTACCGTCACGACGGACGGCTGCAGTCACTCCTCGACGCACGCTCGCAGCGGCTGGCGGCAGACATGAGGGTTGATACGGATTCACGCGACGCAGCATCCGGTGGATGATGGGCGCGAGCTGACAGCCATGTACAAACGAATCCTGGTACCGACAGACGGAAGCGACACAGCGGAGGCGGGCCTGCGCGAGGCCTGTAAGCTCGCACGGGACAACGGAGCGCAACTTCGAGTGGTGCATGTAGTCGACGAACTGCTGTCCATGCCTCCCGAGCTCTATGGGACAGCGTTCGAAGCGCTCACCGACTCCATCCGCAAGGCGGGCGCCTCTCTGCTCGCCCATGCCGAAACTGTCGCGCGCGGACTGGGAGTGAAAGTCGAGACCGAGCTGGTGGAGGCTATGGGGACGCCGGCCGGTGAGCTGGTCATCAAGGCTGCCAAGGACTGGTCCGCGGACCTGATCGTCTGCGGAACCCATGGTCGTCGAGGTTTGCGGCGCATCGTCATGGGCAGTGACGCAGAGTACATTGTGCGGCACACGCCCGTGCCTATCCTCCTCATCCGCAAAGACGGCCGCTAAATCAGGCGCCGGCCACGCCTTGCTCAGGGTTCCGGCGGGCTCACGGGCGTACGGAACCCGGGCGGCTTGACCACCAGCACATCGCAGTTGAGGTCATCGACCAGCCGCCGTGTCGTGTTGCCGATCAACATCCGTTGTAACAGCGAGCGCGACAGCGCTCCGATGGCAACGATGTCGACCGGGTCGGCGCGCAAGAAGCTCGGCAGACAGTCCGTCACCTCTCCGTCGACGACGTGCACGCGCAGGCACGGGATGTTGTGGCGCTGGGCGAGGTCGGTAACACGAGAGCACACGACATGCTCGTAGGCCACTTGTTCATCGTCTTTCGCAACATCGGGCACCCAGCGCAAACCCCGGACCTGGTGTGAGGCGACAGCCCAGGGCACGCGAGCATGGAATAGGTGCAACTCGCCCCCAAGCCCATCCGAGACCGCAGACGCCGCGGTCACAATCGCATCGTCCAAGGCCGCTGGCTTGGCATGAGCGTGCATCGGATCCACCGAGGCAACTATGCGGGGATGCGGCGGGTACGCGCAGGCCGTGCGGATCAGGAGCAGCGGGCAAGGACACGTTTCGATGAGCCTGTGCACGGTCTTCTCGAACAGCAAACGCTCGGCTGGACCCTTGCGAAAGGACTCAACGACCAGCAGTGCCGGCTGACGGCGCAAAACTTCGCGCACGATACCTTCATCAGGACAGTTGTCCCACTCCACTCGCGACCGGACACTCAGTCCGGGTGTACGCAGTTCCTCAACCAGGGACCACAGTTGCTTGCGCCGCTGCTCCACGTACTCGTGAATGTCTTCCTCGACACTCCGTGAGCTCAGACGGGAAGGAGGGAGAATGTTCGGGTCGAAGGCGCGATAGAACAGCTCGAGCTCCGTTCCCAAGGCCGCAGCCAGGTACGACGCTTTACGCAGGGCACTGCGGCTGATGCCATCGGGAGAAGTAATCGCGAATAAAACGCCGTCCTGGCCGCGTTGGCCCCGCGCTTTCGTTTCGACCGCTGGAGACTCGTTCATGATGGTCACTCTATTAGCCCGAGTTGCCTACCCGCGGCATCAGGGGAGATACGGATTGCCCGAGCCGCGCGGCTCGGGCATTGAGTTGTATCGTGAATGGCGACCAAAAGCTCCTGGTAGGCTTCGCGGCCGCGCTTGGCAGCGGGCTATTGATTGGTATCGAGCGCGAGCGCCGCAAGGGCAACGGCGCTCACCACGCCCCGGCCGGAATCCGCACCTTTACTCTCGCATCCCTGAGCGGGGCGGCGGCGGGATTCATCGCGGCTCCGTTGCTCACGTTTGCCGGCGGGATGTTGATTGCAACGTTGGGAGCCATCAGTCACTGGCGCAGTCGCCCCAGGAATGGGACTTCAGGCCGCAGGCTATGTGGCGCTGCGCGCAGCGGGCCCACGGCTAGATCTCGCCCTTTCCGGCCTGGCTTCCGGATTCGTGTCGAGTACAGGCACTATTGCCGCGCTTGGAAGCCGCGCTCGCAGTGACCGGAAATTACTCGGTGCGTGTATTTCCGGGTCCTTGTTTTCCTGCATCGCGTCCGTGGTTCTTCTTGCGATAGTCGTGGGTGCGGTATATCCGCATGCCCTCAGCACTATCGGCCCATCACTTGCCGCAGCCTTTGTTGCAGCGGCGAGCGCGGCCTCCGTAGGTCTCTGGAGGCCACGCTCGAGCCACGATTCTCATCCGATATTCGGGTTGCTGGCGATTGCCATTGCGGCCTGGGCACCGAGCTTCTGGCTCGGACATCGACCTACTGAAAGGCGACGAGCTCGTCAATCTGCACGTAGTTGTCCCTGGCTGTGCCGTCATGCTTTCCCGTGACGACGAGCTTGATGGTGTGCTGTCCCGGAGTGAGCTTCTTCGCAAAGAGCATGGAGGCGTTGAGCGCATCGTCATCGGTCGGGCCCCAGTGGCCATTGACCGAGGCTACCGGCTCAGGGTTCGAGTCGAGGTACACATCCATGTAACCGTCCTCGTAGTCAGGCCGGCCGAAGACTTCGATCAAACTGCCGACAAACGTCCAGGACAAGGTTGACCTGGCCTCCTTCGACCAGTAGTGACCGCCCGACAGGTCCGATCCATCGCCAACCTTGCCGCCGGTCCATTTCCCCGTGAATTTGAGCTCTGGCGAGCCGAATCCGGCTACTGTCGCCTGAGCAGCCGCCAAGGGGGAGCCATTGATATCGAAGGCATCGATGGTCTGCCAATAGCCCTTCGACGCTGCGTTCTTCTGGTCCAGGAGGGAGATCGACAGGACGTGTGACTCCGACGAGAGACCGGAGACCGTGACGACTGGGTTCTGGTTGAGTGCGGTGGCGCTATAGTTGTCGATTGTCTTCGCCGGCCCGCCATCGATGGAGTAGGAAGCTATGCCATATTGCGGGCCCTTCTTGCCGACCCAGGTGATCCCGGTGCCATTGAAGTTGATCACGGCGCCGGCGCCCTGAATGGCCCCGCCAGAACGAACCAGTTGACTCGAATGCTCATCCTTCTGGCTATCTTCCGACGCCGGTTCGAAGTACTCCCAGTCCTGAGTCGTATGATTGCCCCGGCTATAGATGACGGACAGATCGCTGTCGTTGATCCGGGTTGATCCAGTGGTGGTCGCTGATGGCGTCGTGGTCGATGCTGTTGAGGTAGTGGCTGGCACCGCTGCGGTCGTGGTCGATGCTGTTGACGTAGTGGCCGGCACCGCCGAGGTCGTGGTCGATGCTGTTGAGGTAGTGACTGGCACCGCTGAGGTCGTGGTTGATGTCGCTGACGTAGTGGTCGGCGCCGATGACGTCGTGGCCGATGTCGCCGGCGTGCTCGATCCCACCGAGGCGCCTGTCTCATCACAGCCGGCGCAAACCATCAGTATCGTGGCAACCAGAATGGCGGTGCGGTGAACTCTCTCCATGCGGACTCCAAGTGTCGTAGTGATTTCGAGGCGATGCACTCGGCAGTCCTTGCAAACACCGGAGTGTGCAAGGCCGAGCGCAGCGGGCTAGCGCGAAGTGCTGTTTTTACAGCCGCGACGTAAGCTCAACGACGGGCGACGTGATCAAACGCCTACTGATCGAGGGGAAAGCATCGTTGGCACAGGCCCCACGGCCATGCTCGCGTATCGAGCGCGCGCTGGTGTTAGCTGGATTCGTGCCCACGACGGCGCTTGTGTCGCACACCGGCGACCCGTTGCGAAGCGCCGTACTAGTTGGCAGGCTTCGAAAGAGGCAACGTGCGCTGCCGCCCCCCACACCCAACCACATGCAATGGCCAACACGGGCAGCGAGATCTACCGGTGTTTCGTTGCGAGTATCACGCCGCTAGCGGACGCAGGTGCTGTCCAACCATTAGCGGGCCACCCGACGGCGGCTACCCGAGCGTGTCTGCCTGCTCGCCGTGCGTCTGCTTCTGGTGCTTGCCCCTGCGCAGGACGGCATATGCCAACAGAGTTATGGCAATGGAAATCATGCTCGTCCAGAACTCGACGTAGTGCGAGGGTGTTATCGACATGGCGGCCAAAACGAGAATCATCGCGGCGATCGCGATATAGCTCAGCCAGGGGAACCACCACATCGGCAAGGCCGGTGGGGGTGCACCTGCGCGCTCACGCGCCAGGCGTGAGCGGACCTGGGAGATGGCGATCAGGAGATAGATGACGGCAATGATCGCCCCGGAGGAATTGACCAGAAATGCAAAAACCCCTCCGGGCGAAAGCACCGCGGCCAACACACCCGCGAATCCCGCAACACTGGCCAACAGAACGGCGCGGACCGGAACCTGCCTGCGGCTCGTTTTGACGAGCCAGCGTGGAGCATCCCCGTGCTCGGCCAGGACAAACAGGACACGCGAGGCGACGTAGAAGCACGAATTCAGGCACGACAGCACCGCCGTCAGGATGATGGCGGCCATGAGCGTGCTCGCATATGGAACATGGATCGAATCGAGTGCCAGGGTGAACGGTGACTGGCCGGGGATAACGGCAGTCCAGGGGACCGTGCACACGATCACGAAGACCGAGCCGACGTAGAAGATCAGGATTCGGCCGATGACACTGGAGGTCATGCGCGCAACCGCCTGCGCGGGTTCGGCTGACTCGGCTGCGGCAATGGTGACAACTTCCGAGCCCATCATCGAAAAGATGACAGTGGTCACGGCCGCCAGGACGGCGAAAGCGCCGTGCGGGGCGAAACCTCCGTAAGCGGTGAGAGTTCCAAACGTCGGACCCGTGTCAGAACGATAGCCAAGAATATGGAGGGACAGGACGAAAATGAACGCGAGGATGGCCGTCACCTTGATGGACGCGAACCAGAACTCGAACTCCCCGTAGGCTCGTGCCGACATCAGGTTCACGCAGATCATGACCAACATGAGAACGCTGCCGATTTCCCAGATCGGGAGCGGCAGCCAGTGGTGAATGATCTCCGCTCCAGCGATGGCCTCCACCGGAATGACGACGACCCAGAAATACCAATACAGCCAACCGACCGAAAAGCCCGCCCAATTTCCGAGGGCCGCCCGGGTGAATTCGGTGAACGAACGGACGGCGGGCATTTCGATGGCCATCTCGCCCAACATTCGCATGATCAGGAGGACCAGCAGGCCGGTGAGGATATAGCTGATGATGATCGCAGGGCCCGCGGCGGCAATCGCGACGCTACTGCCTACGAACAAACCGGCGCCGATGATCCCCCCGATGGTGATCATCGAGACGTGACGCCGCTGTAGCGACCTCGCGAGCGAGGCGTGTTCGACCGCCGTGACCGCCATTCAGGAGGGCCGGTCGAGCTTCAATTTCAGGTTCTCTGTCATACCCACCTCATCCGCCGCGGCGTGGTCGCCATCTGTCGATTTTCTCCGATCCTCCCGTAGTTCTACTCCCCCTACTTGCAGTTTTGCGACATTTTGGGGGCATGTTCGCGACGCAGGCGTCTACCGCGACGAGGACGAGACCTTCCCCGATTGGGTCCTGACCGAACACCCGGGCAAGTTGCCGTGAAATCTGCCGCGGATGTTCAAAGCAAGGTCGGCGCGGCCATTGTGACTAGCCGCGCACTCCGTCGACTCCAGGCGGCGCGATCTGCTGCTGAGCGGCCTGCTGCAAGGTCACCGGGCGGGGGGCCAGAAAAGCACGGGCAATGAAAGCGATGGGAAGGCCAACATAGAAGCAATGTGCCAACAAGCCCCCGACCATCGCCCACCCCTGCCCCGGCTTCCAGCCCGGAGCCGCCGACAGGGGCACGGCGATGTAGCTCATAACGAAGTAGATCAGCACGCCGTAAGCAGGCCCGGAACACCACGGCTGCCGCAGCAGAACGGGAAATCTCTCCGCAGCGAGCACGAAGGTTCCGGCCATCAGCGTGGTCAGCGAGAAATGCACGCACACGCCCAGCGCAGAGGTCAGCCAGCCACCCGCGAAGGCCGCAGCAGGTCCAACGACGCCGCTCGCCACATACTGCTGAATGTGTGTCGCGCTGACACCGTTTGGCACCAGTGAAGCGAGCGCCGACATATGGTCGAGCAATCCCGCAGCGGTACCTCCCAAAACCGTCGCCCAGACTTTTCGCATCACGCCCTCACGCGACTCATCGAAGCCAGCCCGATTCGCCCGCGGTTGGAACAATTGCCTTGCCCGTGTCCGCTGCCTGGCAGGTAGGTAGGCGAGTCGTTATAGCTCGAGGCTGGTACCATTGGTAGGGCCATTTTCCACTCTGAATGATGTACCACGCGAGGAGTCCATGGTTAAGGCGGCCGGCACGTTCGAGCTCTCACTCAATCAGCGTCCCCGCAATCAAACTCTCACCAACTGGCTCTATTCGGAGCTGCGCGTTGCGATTCTCCACGGCAGACTGAAGGCCGGAGTCAGGTTGCCCGCCTCCCGGGAGTTCGCGCGTCGACACGGCCTTTCGCGTGGAACCGTCGTGCGTGTGTTCGAGCGACTGCAGGACGAAGGGTACCTGTCCCCGCGTGTCGGGCAGGGTACATGGGTCAATGCACAGGTCGTTACGGAAGCGTCTGCCCGTAAGAGCAGTGTCAAAGTGCCGGAGTACATCCGCCGCAGCGTCGCGGCATACCGCAAACCGCGACCTTTCATTGGTTGGATCAAACTCAACAACGGTGCGCCTTTTGGAATGAGGGACCCCGCCTTGTCCGAATTCCCGACGCAGCTCTGGGGCCGTCTTGCAGCCAAGCGGGCCCGAGCGTTCCGCTGGTGGCTGAGAGAGGCAGACGACGGCCGAGGATATCAGCCACTGCGCGCGGCCATTGCGCAATACCTCGGGTCTTCGCGCGGCGTACGTTGCACCGCCGACCAGGTGCTGATGGTGTCGGGAGTCCAGCAGGCACTGGATCTGCTCGGGCGTTTGTTGCTGGCCCCGGGTGACCGGGTCTGGATGGAGGATCCCGGGTACTTCGGCGCGTCAATGGCATTCCAACGCGCGGGCGCCCAGATCATTGCGGTACCCGTGGACGAGCACGGACTGTCCGTCTCCGCGGGAATGCAGTTGTGCCCAAAAGCGCGCGGCGTGTTCCTGACACCCGCTCACCAGTATCCACTTGGGATGACGATGCCCCTGGGTCGCCGCATGGAGGTGTTGGAGTGGGCAGCGCGCACGGGGGCTTTCGTGATCGAAGATGACTACGACAGCGAATACCGCTTTTGCGGACCCTCCATACCGGCAATGCAGGGCATCGACCGCAACGGCAGCGTGATATTCATCGGAACGTTCACCAAACTGCTCTTTCCTTCGTTGCGCCTGGGTTATGTGGTACTGCCGTCCGCGTTGGTCGACACGTTCGTCTCGTTTCGGCAGTGCGCCGATCTGCGGGCGCTGAGCCTGGATCAGGCCATCTTGTGCGACTTCATCGACGGAGGGCATTTCGGGCGCCATCTGCGACGGATGCGGGACCTTTACGCAACCCGGTTGGAAGCGTTGAAAGAGGGAGGGCGACGCTATCTGAACGGGCTGCTCGACATCTCGGAGGCCGCGGCCGGCCTGTACACCGCGGCGCTCCTGCGAAACCGCATGTCTTCCCGCCAAGCCGAAGCGGCAGCGGCCGCGCGGAACATCGAGACTCGAGCCCTCGATCGATTCACTCTGCAACGGTCGGATCCTCGAGGTCTGCTCCTGGGTTTTGCGGCTTTCGATGAGAAGGCTATTCTCCAGGCGCTGCCGCGCCTGGCTGAAGCCTTGAGCTGAAGTGCGCGCCGGCCCCCACACCCGGACCGATGAAATGGGTACCTGAGCATTGTCTTCATGACGTAGACCGGCAATACCGTCCGGCCAGGAGGAACCCATGAGCGACGATTCGCTGCAGGGCAAGAACCTTGTCGTCCTAGGTGCCAGCCGAGGGGTCGGCCGGGAGATCGTACGTCGTGCACACGCGGAGCAAGCTTCTGTGTTGGCAGTAGCGCGTGGCCACGAAGGCCTCGAAGGGCTTGCCCAAGAGTTAACGGGCGTACGGATACTGGCCCTCGACGCGTCGCAACCCGACGCCCCACAGCAGGTGTTTGCAGCGATGCCTCCGGATGTGCTCGTGATCTGCGGGGGAGCCATGCCGGCCACTGCGCCTTTGCAGGAGCTTTCCTGGGCGCAGTTTGCGGCGCCTTGGGAA
>Ga0268266_10001410_pt1 | contig 28680 bp, 18 predicted proteins | sample KBSS13metaG_FD_190356 | JGI IMG/M metagenome (GOLD analysis project Ga0268266, IMG submission 190356) | Switchgrass rhizosphere microbial communities from Kellogg Biological Station, Michigan, USA - KBS S1-3 metaG (SPAdes) (version 2) | ecosystem: Host-associated > Plants > Roots > Rhizosphere... | reverse complement strand
TGCTGATCGACGGCGAGATCGTCGCACTCGATCACAACGGCGCGCCGAATTTTTCCGCCCTGCAGGCGGCGTTGTCGGACGGCGACAGCGAGAGCCTGATCTTCTATGCGTTCGACCTGCTATTCGCCGGCGGCGAGGATCTCCGGAGCCTGCCGCTCGGCGACCGCAAGGCGCGTCTGAAGAAGCTGTTGGAAGCGCGCAAGGGCAAGGAAAAGCAGATCCGCTATGTCGAGCATTTCGAAAGCAGCGGCGATGCCGTTCTGCAGTCGGCCTGCAAGCTGGAACTGGAAGGCGTCGTCTCCAAGAAGCTGAACGCGCCCTATCGCTCGGGCCGCTCGGAGAGCTGGACCAAGGCGAAATGCCGGGCAGGGCACGAGGTGGTGCTGGGCGGCTGGAAGACCACCAACGGAAAATTCCGTTCGCTGATGGCTGGCGTCTACCGCGGCGATCATCTCGCTTTTGTCGGCATGGTCGGTACCGGCTTCGGGCAAGACAAAGTGCGGCGGATGATGCCTGCACTGAAGGCGGCGGCATCCGACAAGAGCCCGTTCGGCGGCAAGAACGCGCCGAAGAAGACGCGGGACGTGCACTGGCTAAAGCCCGAACTGGTCGCCGAGATTGAATTCGCCGGCTTCACGGCGGATGGAAATATTCGCCAGGCCGCATTCAAGGGCCTGCGGCAGGACAAGCCGGCCGCGGAGGTGGAGGCGGAAATGCCCTCGATGAAAGATGTCGCACAGCCGAAGCCTGGCAAGGGTAAAACGCCGGCGACGCGCGTAAAGCCCGCCACCAGCAAGACCGGTGAAGTCATGGGGGTGGTGATCTCGAAGCCCGACAAGGAATTGTGGCCCGATGCCGGCGATGGCGAGGGGGTCACCAAGCTCGACCTCGCGCAGTATTTCGAGGCGGTCGGCGAATGGATGATCGAGCACATCAAGGGGCGTCCATGCTCGATCGTGCGTGCTCCCGATGGCATTCACGGCGAAAAGTTCTTTCAGCGTCATGCCATGCAAGGCGCCTCCAGCCTGTTCGAACTGGCCAAGGTCTCGGGCGACCGCAAACCTTATCTGCAGATCGACCGTGTCGAGGCCCTGGCGGCGGTGGCGCAGATCGGCGGACTGGAACTGCACCCCTGGAATTGCGCGCCCGATGCCTTTGACACGCCGGGCCGGCTGGTGTTCGATCTCGATCCCGCCCCTAATGTTGAATTTTCAGAAGTCGTCGAAGCCGCGAAGGACATGCGACAGCGGCTGACGGCGGTGGGGCTCGAAAGTTTCTGCAAGACCACCGGCGGCAAGGGTCTGCACGTCGTGACGCCGCTGCTCTATGGCGCTAGGGACAAGGTCACCTGGAAGGAAGCCAAGGCCTTCGCGCAAGGCGTCTGCCAGTGGATGGCCAACGACGATCCCGAGCGCTATCTGCTCAACATGTCGAAGAAGCTGCGCAAGGGAAAGATCTTCCTCGACTATCTCCGCAACGACCGCATGTCGACAGCTGTCGCCGCGCTATCACCCCGCGCGCGCGAGGGCGCTACCGTCTCGATGCCATTGACCTGGGCACAGGTGCGCGGCGATCTCGATCCGAAGAAGTATACGGTCCGCACCGTGCCGTCGCTGCTGGCGAAGACCAAGGCGTGGGACGGCTACGATGATGCCGCGGCGTCGATCAAGGCGGCGATGAAGAAGCTGGCTTCGAAGATCTAAGACTGGTTACACAGTTTCGTTGTGCCCCGGCTTGTCCCGGACATCCACGTTTTAAGGCGGTCACAGCGGACAAAACGTTCATGGCCGGGGCAAGCCCGGCCATGAAGAAGAAAAATGTATTTGTGCCGCCTAGAGTCGCCCGAGCAGTAGCAGGATCAGCAGGATCACGATCACAAGACCAAGGCCGCCGCCGCCGTAGTATCCGGTGCCGTAGAACGGTCCACCGCCGATGCCGCTGAAACCACCCAGCAGGGCGATCACGAGAATGATCAGAATGATTGTCCCGATAGACATAAACCTCTCCTCAGCCCGAGCGGGCGTTTTGTATGCTCTGCCCTTCACGTGGAACAACAACCGGGAGTCATCTAAGTTCCGTTTTGCGACGCGATAATGCGGGTGGCCCTTCCTTTCGAAGCGCGTGCGATTACATGGAGTTAGACAACGGAGGGACTTCTGCCATGACCAAGCCGCTGGTGGTTTCGATTCCGCATAGCTTGGGACGCGACGAAGCCATGCGACGCCTGAAGACGGGGCTTTCGCGCGCCGCTTCCAGCGTGCCGGTGCTGAACGTCGACGAAGAGCGATGGGAAGATAACCGCATGATCTTCCGCGTTCGCGCGCTAGGACAGGCGGCGGCCGGACATGTCGATGTCGCCGAAGATCATGTGCAGGTCGAAGTCGTTCTGCCATGGTTGCTGCAGCGCTTTGCCGAAGCCGCCCAGGCTGCGATTCAGAACCGAGGGAAGCTGTTGCTGACCAAGAAGAGCTGAACCCTAGGCGCGGCTGCGCTTGCGTGCCGGCTTGGCAGCAGCACCATTGAACCTCGCCTTCAGCACGGCAACCGGCAGGTGCGTCAGCAGGTCGGACAGTCGCAATTGCGTGGCATCGGCGTCAGCAAAGCCTTCGACTGCATAGCCGCTGACGTTCAGCGCGGTGTCGTAACTTTCCGGAGCTGGCCAATGTCTGCCGCCGTCGGTAAGCGGCGCAAACCAGCGCGTGACCACGATGATCGCCGCCTCGCGGCCTTGCCGCCGGGCGAACGCGATGAAATGGTCGCGATGCGGGCCGCTGACTTCCAGCGGCGCGTAGTCGCCGTCGGCGAATACGCCGGCGAGTTCGGTCCGCAGCTTGAGCAGGTGCCGTGTCCAGGCCATCTTCAATTGGCCGCTTGGCCAGTCCCGCACCAGCTGTTCCCAATCAGGTTGTTCGAGCGCACCAAGCAGGCGCACGCGCGCGCCGAAATCGACCGGCCGCCTGTTGTCGGGATCGACCAGTGAGAAATCCCAGAGCTCCGTTCCCTGATAGAAATCAGGCACGCCCGGCATGGTCGCCTTCAGCGTGATCTGGCTGAGCGAGTTCAGCGCGCCCAATAGCGACAGCCGCTGCGCGAAGGTTTGCAGCGCATTGAGGAATTCGCCGGAGAGCGAAGGATCGAGAATTTTTTCGATAAAGCCCTTTACGCCCGCCTCATACGCCGGGTGGGGATTGAGCCAGCTTGTCTCCTGCTTGCCTTCGCGCGCGGCCTTCAGTGCATATTCCTGCATCCGTTCGGCAAACGAGGCGTCGTCCGGCTGCCATGCCCCGAGCAGCGCTTGATACAGCATATATTCGAACGTCGCCGACGGCGCGCGAACATCGCCGTCGACGAGCAGATGTGGCGCGTTCAGCAGCTTCCAGCGAGCCACCGCGCTGGTCCATTCCCCCGGAATTTCCGCCAGCGCCATGATGCGCGTGCGGGCATCCTCGCCGCGCTTGGTGTCATGCGTTGCAGTGGCCGTCATCCCGTGCGGCCATTCCGCAGCGCGGGCCTGCATCATCCCGTGAAAATCGTTGGCAGACAGCGCTCGTGCCGCCGGATCGCCGCCGACCTCATTGAGGGCGAGCAGGCGGTGGTAGCGATAGAACGTCGTGTCCTCCAGTGACTTCGCCATCATGGGGCCGGTGAACTGCTGAACTTTCAACGCGAAACGTCTCACCCGCGGCACGCTGTGGGGCGCGCGTCCGGGCTCGACCAGATCCATCGTCAGGGCGTCGCGCAGGAAATCGAAAATGCCGTCGTCGGCGGCAAACCAGTCCGCCCGTGCCCGTTCGATCGCACCTGATATCAACTCCCGGTCATGCGCGGACGGGCCTGAGGATGTCAGGTAGGTGCGGTACACCGGGAAGTGCAGCACGTAGAGTTCGAGCGCCTGCCGCAGGCTGTCGGCGGAATAGTCGCGGGTGGAGTAGTGTCCGCTCGCGATCCGCGCCAGCAGGCGGGTCAGCACGGTGAATTCGCTGGTCAGCAGTGTTTCCAGCACGCGGCGTTTGGCTTCCCGCAGGATTGGCTCCAGCTTTGGCGATTGGTTGCTGATTTGCCGCCAGACCTCGTCGAGTGGCTCCAGACCGCGACCGTCGGTCAGCACCTGGGTGATGGTGTTCATCCACTCATAGCCGGTGGTGCCGTGAACGCCGGCGAACGACGGCAGCTTTTCGTGTTCGCCAAGGATCTTCTCGATCACCACATAGAAGGGCCTAGTGTGCCCGCCATGTGCCTCGCGTACCATCCGGCGCAGGCGCTGGAAGTACTGGACGGGATCGCGCAGGCCATCGATGTGGTCGAGCCGCAGCCCCTGCAGCTTTCCCTCTGCGATCAGCCGCTTGACCAGCCGATGGATCGCCTCGAACGTGCCGGCGTCCTCGACGCGCAGGCCCGCCAGCGTATTGATGTCGAAGAAGCGCCGGTAGTTGATGTCGCTGGAAGCGAGCCGCCAGTGGCCGAGCTTGTAGTGCTGGCGTTCGAGCAGATGATGCAGCGCCAGCGTCGGCGCGGTGCGATCCGGCCCGGCGCGATAGGACGATAGCCCGCGCGCGATGATGTCGGCGGCTCCCGGGATGCCTTTCAGTTCTGCCTTGAAGGTGGGCGCCTCCTTGCGGTTGGGCCGTCGTGGCCCCTGATAACGCAAGGCCAGCGCAAGCATGGATTTGCCGGGCGCGCTTTCTTCGGCGTTGACCTCCTTGAGGATCATGCGCAGGATTTCGCCGTAGCGTTCCGGCGCGATCGGTAGCCGATGCTCGAAATACCAGGCCGAAAAGCTGCCTTCGGCGGCATCGTAGCGCAGTTCGATCTCGCCATTTTCCAGCGCCTGCCCGTAGGACGAGCCGATGATCGGCAGCAGCACACCGCCGCGTGTGCGGTAAGGCAACTGCTCCCAGTCGATGTCAAAGGAGGCCGCGTGCGGGGAGGCGGGCCCCCACTCCAGCACGTCGAGCCAGCATGGATTATCGGCAAAGTGCACACCGATATGGTTCGGCACGAAATCGAGGATCAGCCCGAGATCATGTTGCCGCAACGCGGCGCTGAGCTGCTCGAAGCCGGCCTCGCCGCCGAGATCCGGGTTGAACTGGGCGTGGTCGATCACGTCATAGCCATGCGCGCTGCCCTTGCGGGCCCGCATGAAGGGTGACGCGTAAAGATGCGTGATGCCGAGCGCCTTCAGGTAGGGCACCACGGACGCAGCGGCGTCGAAATCGAAATCCGCCGACAGTTGCAGGCGGTAGGTCGCGATCGGGATCGCCGGGGGCATTTTCCTATCCGATGCGCCAGAGCACCGTCCATGGCGGGACGCTGTCGCCCAACTCGCTGCCCCAGATCAGGGTTCCCGCGGACGCCCCAGGCGCATGGCCGATGGCCTCGTCCGACAGGTTGGCGATCAGGTGAAGCTTGGCGCCATCGCCCAGCCGCCAATGGGCCGTCAGCAGGAGGCCAGTCGCGGCGGCCTCGCCAAACGCCGCGCCCGCGAGCCGTGGGACGATCTCTTGTCGGCGGACCTTCAACAGATCTCGCACCAGCGTCAGCCGCTTCCGCGCGGCCGACGTGTCGCGCTCGTTCCAGTCGAGCACGGCGGAGTCACGGGTCGACGCATCGAGGGCGTCGGGGACCTCATCGCCATATTCTTCATAGGCCCAGGCCAGTTCGACGCGGCGACCCTTGCGGACCGCGTCGGCGAGGCCACCCTTGAAATCGCAAAAGAACGGGAAGGGCGCCTTCGTGCCCCATTCCTCGCCCATGAACAGCATGGGAATGGGCGGTGCCAAGAGTAGCACCGCGAGCGCCGCTTCGATGGCACGTGTATCAGCGGCACTTTCGAGCCGGTCGCCCAGCGCACGATTGCCGATCTGGTCGTGGTTCTGCAGAAAGTTGATGAAGGCCGTGGGTGCCAGATGGCCGCTCGATTCACCGCGCTCGCCACCGCGAAACGCCGATGGCTCGCCCTGATAGACGAAGCCCGACGACAGCGCCCGCGCGATATCGGACATCGGGAAGCGCTGGTAGTCGGCGTAATAGCCCTGCTTCTCACCGGTCATCAGCACGCGCCAGGCGTGGTGATAGTCGTCGTTCCACTGCGCGCGATATTTTCCCTGCGGCGGATCTTGTCCGGTGTCCAGAATGCTGGCGCGGTTGTCGCCGTTCTCCAGCACGAGGTGTATGTGCCGGCCGGTTTCGACAGCGAGTTTGCCGGCGGCGGCGCTGATGTCGTGCAGCAGCGACAGTCCGCCGGGCTCGACGATCGAGTTGACGGCATCGAGTCGCAGACCGTCGAAGCGATAATCGCGCAGCCAGGCGAGCGCGTTCTCGATCGCAAACGCGCGGACTTCCTTTACGCGATAGTCGATCGCGCTGCCCCAGGGCGTGTGCGCTTCCGTGAAGAAGGAAGGCGCATAGCGGCCGAGATAATTTCCTTCGGGCCCGAAATGATTATAGACCACGTCGAGCATCATCATCAGCCCGCGCTGATGCGCGGCGTCGATCAACGCCTTGAGATCGTCAGGGCGGCCATAGGCGCTGTCGGGCGCGTACCACAGGACGCCGTCATAGCCCCAGTTGCGGGAGCCGGCAAAATCCGCCAGCGGCATCAATTCCAGCGCAGTGATGCCGGTCTCGACGAGATGGTCGAGTCTGTCGATCATCGCGCGGTAGCTGCCCTGTTTGGTGAAAGTTCCGACATGAGCCTCGACAACGACGGCTTCCTGCCACGGCCGCCCGCGCCAGTCTGTCGCGCGCCACGGATAGGCCTGGTGATCGATCACCTCGCTCGGACCGAAGACGTCGTCGGGCTGAAATCGAGATGCCGGGTCCGGCACGTCGATCTCGTCGTCGATGCGGAATTTGTAACGTGCGCCAGCCTTCACGCCGGCAATGTCAGCGGTGAACCAGCCGTCCTCGCCGCGCTTCATCGCATGCGGTTGCTCCAGCATGACATCGACGCGCTTTGCCGCCGGCGCCCACAGCCGAAATCGCGTGCCGTAGCTCGCCAGGATGGGGCCAAATTGGCGGTCACTCATGTCGCGCCCACAAAGGCCAGCACCGACCGCGGCGGCGCGCTGATCTCGACACCGGAAGCGAGGCCCGTGGAGGTCTGCTCGGTTTCGGTCGTGTTCAGCACCTGCTGCCAGTTCTTGTAGTCGGGAATCTCGGGCAATTTGAAAGCGATCTGTTCCGGCGCGGCGTTCAGGACGATAAAGATCGGCGGCTGCCCTTGTTCCATCGGCCCCAGCACGTAGGCAAGGAAGCGTCCTTCCGGAAAATTCCAGTCTGCTTCCTGCATCTCCGCGGCCGCGGGTGTCAGCCACAGCACACCAAAGGAGCCATCCTTGCGCCACCCATCGAGCCAGCGCTGACCGCGGAGTTGGGGGAAGCGCTGGCGCAGGGCGGTCATGTGGCCGATGAAATCGGTGAGGTCGTCGCCTTGCTTGCCGAGATTGTCCCAGCCGACCCAACCGGTCTCGTTGTCCTGGCAATAGGCGTTGTTGTTGCCGTTCTGCGAATTGCCGACCTCGTCACCCGCCAGCATCAGGGGCGTCCCTTGCGCGAGGAACAGGCAGGCGAGCTGGTTCTTGCGAAGCTGCCGGCGCAGCGCCACGATCGCGGCGTCGTCGGTCGGACCCTCATGACCACAATTGTTGCTGTGATTGTCGTTGGAGCCATCGCGATTATCTTCGCCGTTGGCTTCGTTGTGCTTGTCGTTGTAGCTGAACAGGTCAGCCAGCGTGAAACCGTCATGAACGGTGATGTGATTGATGCTGGCGCGTGTCGCGCGGTTATCGTGATGGAAGAGATCGGATGACGCAGTCATGCGGCGTGATACCTCGCCGATCAGGCTGCCTTCGCCGCTCCAGTAACGCCGCATCGCGCTGCGATAGCGATCGTTCCATTCCGACCACTGCGAGGGAAACGCGCCGACCTGATAGCCGCCCATGCCGAGATCCCATGGCTCGGCGACGAGCTTCACCGTCGCCAGCACCGGGTCCTGGCGCACCGCCGTCAGGAACGCCGCATTGCGGTCGTATCCGTTCGGCATCCGCGCCAGCGTGGTGGCGAGATCGAAGCGAAAGCCATCAACGTGACAGACCTCGACCCAGTAGCGCAGCGAATCCATCACCATCTGCAGCACCCGCGGATGGGTAAGGTCGACCGAACTGCCGCAGCCGGTGAAGTCGTCGTAGTAACGCGGGTTTTCCTTGTTGAGCCAGTAATAGGACGCGTTATCGATGCCGCGGAATGACAGCGTCGGTCCGAGATGGTTGCCCTCGGCGGTGTGGTTATAGACCACGTCGAGCATCACCTCGATGCCGGCGTCGTGCAGTCGCGCCACCGTGGTGCGGAACGCGTCGAGCGCATTGTCCTGCGCATAACGCGGCTCCGGCGCAAAGAACCCCAGCGTGTTGTAGCCCCAATAGTTGGCAAGCTTCCGTTCCACCAGCACCCGATCGTCGATCAGCGCGTGGATCGGCAGCAATTCGATGGTGGTGACGCCGAGCTTCTTGAGATGGTCGATCATCGCCGGCGAGCACAGCCCGCCATAGGTACCGCGCCAGGCCGGCGTGATGTCGTCGCGCTTCTGCGTCAGGCCCTTGACGTGAGCCTCGTAGATCACGGTGTCTTCCCAGGCGATGTTCGGCCGTATCTCGCGGCGGCCCCAGTTGAAGGTCTCGTCAACCACGACCGCCTTCGGCATGCCGCGCGCATTGTCGCGGCGGTCGAAGGAAAGATCCTCGCGCGCGCTGCCGGTGCGATAGCCGAAATGCGCGTCACTCCACACCAGCCGGCCGGCGAGCCGCTTGGCGTAGGGATCGAGCAGCAGCTTGTTGGCGTTGAAGCGGTGCCCGCGCTCGGGCGCATAGGTGCCGTGGACCCGATAGCCATACAGCTGCCCAGGCGAGACGTCGTTGAGATAACCGTGCCATACGTCTTCGTTGCGCTCTGGCAGTTCGATCCGCTCGAGTTCGCGGCGGCCCTGGCCGTCGAACAGACAGAGTTCGACTTTCTCCGCATTGGCCGAGAACAGCGCAAAGTTGGTGCCTCGCCCGTCCCAGCTTGCTCCGAGGCGGGCGGGGCTTCCCGCGGACAATCGCATGCGTCAGCTTTCCGGTACGAGAAAGATCGCGGCCAGCGGCGGAATAGTCAGCGAGAGCTCGGGAATACTGGCTTCCAGGGTGTGGACCTCGCCGACATTGCCGACATTGCTGCCGCCATAATGCGCGGCGTCGGAATTGAGCACTTCCTTCCACTTGCCCGCGAATGGCACTCGGACACGATAATTCTGAAAGACGCTCGGCGAGAAGTTGATGACCACGAGGCAGCGGGCGCGCGCATCGTAACCCTTGCGCAGCCAGGCAAAGATGTTGTTGCCGGAATCATGGGTGATGACCCATTCAAATCCTGCCTGATTGCAGTCCATCTCGTGCAGCGCCGGCACGTTGCGATAGAGGTGGTTGAGATCGCGGACCAGGTTCTGGATGCCGCTATGCGGGCGCTGCCCCAACAGGTGCCAGTCGAGTGACTGATCGTGATTCCACTCGCGCTCCTGGCCAAACTCGCAGCCCATGAACAGCAGCTTCTTGCCGGGATGAGCGAACATGAAACTGTAATAGGCGCGCAGGTTCGCAAAGCGCTGCCATTCGTCGCCGGGCATGCGGCCGAGGATCGACCGTTTGCCGTGCACGACTTCGTCATGCGACAGCGGCAGGATGAAATTCTCCGAAAACGCGTAATGCAGGCCGAACAGGACATCGCCGTGATGGTGCTTCCGGTACACCGGGTCCTTGCCGATATATTTCAGCGTGTCGTGCATCCAGCCCATGTTCCATTTGAAGCCGAAGCCTAGCCCGCCATATTCGACCGGCTGCGAGACCTGCGGCCATGCGGTGGATTCCTCGGCAGCCGTGGTGGCTTCAGGAAATTGCCCGAATAGCTCGATGTTGAAGCGGCGCAGAAACTCGATGGCTTCGAGGTTCTCCCGGCCGCCATGCCGGTTCGGAATCCATTCACCGGCAGGCCGGCTGTAGTCGAGGTAGAGCATCGAGGCGACGGCATCGACGCGCAGGCCATCGACGCCGTAGCGGTCGAGCCAGAACAACGCATTGGAGACCAGGAAGTTGACCACTTCGGTGCGGCCGTAATTGTAGATCAGCGTGCCCCAGTCGAGGTGGCGGCCCTGCATCGGATTGGCGTGCTCGTAGAGCGCGGTGCCGTCGAAATAGCCAAGCCCGTGCGGATCGTCGGGAAAATGTCCGGGTACCCAGTCGAGCCACACGCCGAGCCCCTCGCGATGGCAGGCATCGACGAGCGCGGAAAAGTCTTCCGGCGTACCGAACCGGCTGGTCGGCGCGTACAGGCCGGTCGGCTGGTAACCCCAGGAGCCGTCGAACGGATGCTCGCTGACGGGCAGAAACTCGATGTGGGTAAAGCCCATATCCTTGGCATAGGCCGGCAGCTGTTCGGCGAGGTCGCGATAGCTCAGCCATTCGGTGCCGTTCTTGCGCCGCCACGAACCAAGATGAACCTCGTAGATCGAGATCGGTGCGCCCACCGCGTTGATGCCCAACGGTGCGGCGCGCGGATGCGGGATCCGGCTTTCGTCGACGACGACCGAGGCCGTGGAAGGGCGAATCTCCGCCGCAAAGGCCACCGGATCGGATTTCAGCGGCAGATGCCGCCCGTCGGACCCGGTGATGTCGAACTTGTAGCGGTCGCCCGCACGGGCATGGGGTATGAACAATTCCCAATAGCCGACGCCGCGCACCCGCATCGGATGCCGCCGTGCATTCCAGAAATTGAAATCGCCGACCACGTTGACGGCCTTGGCATTCGGCGCCAGCACCACGAACGCCACGCCATCGACGCCGTCGAGCGTCATCGGATGTGCGCCAAGCTTGTCGTAGATCCGGCGGTGGGTACCTTCGCCCAGCAGATAGAGATCGAAATCGCTGAGCACGGGCGGGAAGCGGTAGGGGTCGTCGAGATCGACGACGTTGTCGCCGAAGCGGGCCCGGAGCTGGTAGCGCTTCGATCCATTAGGCAACGCGCCGGCGAACAGTCCAGCATCGTGAATTCGCGCCAGCGGCGCCGTCTCGCCATGCTCGCCGATCGCCTCCACGTTGGAGGCCTCGGGGATGAACGCGCGCACCACGCTCTGGCCACCTTCGCTGTGCAACCCGAGGTAATGAAAGGGATCCGAATGCTTGCCTTCGATGATTGCATAGGCCTCGGCTGGTAGCTTGGTCATGAGGCCTCGAAGGATGGTTGGGACAACATGCGGATGATTCCGGTCAGGGGTACGCGCAGCCATTCCGGACGGAATGACAATTCGTGTTCGATCTCGTTCAGCGCCTTCTCGAGCAGGAAGAAGGCCAGCAGGCCGTCGGCCGCCTTGGGATCGGCGGGCCAGAGCCGCTGATCGGTCATGGCCTCATAGTAGGCGGCGACAAAAGCGGCAGTCGCGCGGTCACGCCACTCGCCAAGCGCTGCGGCAAGCTTGCCTTGCTCATCGTTGGCCACCTTGAGCGCACGCTCAAGGGCTGAGGTTGCCGAATAATCGATCGAGCGGATCAGACTGGCGACGTCGCGGGCGACGGGCGTTTTGCGCCGGCGCTCGGCGATGCTGCGCCCCGGCGCGCCCTCGAAGTCGATGATGAAGATATCGTCCTTGACGATCAGCAACTGATTGAGGTCGAGGTCGCCATGGCAGCGGACGCAGGCGACATCGGCGCCGCGCAGCAGCAGCGTTTCCAGCAACTCCGGCAGGCCGGGCTGCAACGCCAGCACCTGATCGACCAGCGGGCGGTCGGCTTCCCTCAGCGCCTCGCGTCGCTGCCGGAGCGCCTCGAAGACACGTCCGGCGCAAAGCATCAGATCGTCGATCCAGCGCTGCACGTCGTCACGGCCGGCCGGCTCCGGCGCGAACTCGGGAACCTCGCTATTGCCGGCGAGCGCGACATGCAGTTCGGCCACGCGCCGCCCGGCCTGCGACATATGACGCAGATAGGGGATATCTTCCTCGCGCTCATCGGCGTGCATGCTCGCCGCCAGCAGGCGCTGCTCCTCGACCAGGCGATCGAGATAGGCCGCACTGACGGTCCAGAGGTCGCCCTGATTGGCGACGAAGGCATGAACGACGCCGATCGCGCTTTTCTCGTTGCCCTCGACCAGCTCGACGCTGCCGAGCAGCGCCGGCGTGTTGGCAAAGTTAGCGACGTCGGTGAGGAAGCGCCCGATCTCGATCTCGGGATTGGGACCGGCCTGCAGCGTCCGGTACATCTTGACGACGTAGTCGTTGTCCACCAGCGCGGTGCTGCGGGGCTGCTCGGATTCCACCGTGCGGATGTGCTCGGGCTGCCGGATCGGCTTGTCGCTGAAGCGGCCGGTCGGCCGGAATTCTAGCCGCAGACCCTGTTCGCCCTCATCGACCGTCAGCGATTGCTGCAGATTACGGAGCAGCAGTGCAATGAAGATCTGATCGGTGGCGACGTCGAGCAGGGTGCCTTCGCGAGCGCCTTGCCGAACGGCGGCCAGCGCCTGCGGATTGTAGCGCTCGCGATCGAAGCGAACCCACTCGATCTGCAACGGCAGCATGTAACGCGTGGTGACGTTGCGCTGCGTTGTCTCGAAAAAGGCAAGCCATGGCCGGTTGTCGCCGATGTCGCAGAACGGAACCGCCGAGGTCAGCGCCGGTTGGATCGCCTTGGCCGACCGTTCCGGATACCAGCGGCTGCGCGCCAGATGTTCCGGCAGCACGTCGCGCTCGAATATGCCGCGTTCGCGCGCCAACGACACCCAGGTCGCATTCAGCGGCACCACCAGCGTTTCGAACTCGGGCACCGCGCGCTGCGGCTGCGGCTCCGACTTGTCGCGTTCCTGCAGCTCGAACCAGTAGAAGCCGTACGGCGCGAGCGTGATCATGTAGGGCAGTTCGCCGATCGGCGGGAAGCGAGTACGGCCGAGCATCTCCAGCGGAATGCGGTCCTTGAAGGCCGAAAGGTCGAGTTCGGTCGCCTGCGCCGATCGCGACAAATTGGCGACGCACAGAATGACCTCGTCCTGATACTGGCGCACGTAGCACAGCACCGAGCGGTTTTCCGGGCGGATGAATGACATGGTGCCGCGCCCGAAAGCAGTCGTCGACTTGCGCACCGCGATCAGCCGCTTGGTGGCCGAGAGCAGCGAGGAAAGGCTGCGCGATTGCGCCTCGACATTGACGGCCTCATAGCCATAGACGGGGTCCATGATGGTCGGCGCGTAGAGCCGCGCCGGATCAGCGCGGGAGAAGCCGCCATTGCGGTCCGGCGTCCATTGCATCGGGGTGCGGACGCCATTGCGGTCGCCGAGGTAGATATTGTCGCCCATGCCGATCTCGTCGCCGTAATAGATGATCGGCGTTCCCGGGAACGACAGCAGCAACGAGTTCATCAGCTCGATCTTGCGCCTGTCGTTGTCCATCAGCGGCGCCAGCCGCCGGCGGATGCCGACATTGATGCGTGCGCGAGGGTCGTTGGCGTAGGTCGACCACAGATAGTCGCGTTCGACGTCAGTGACCATTTCCAGGGTCAGCTCGTCGTGATTGCGCAGGAACAGCGCCCATTGGCAGTTGGCGGGGATGTCGGGCGTCTGCCGCAGGATGTCCGTAATCGGAAAGCGGTCTTCCTGCGCGATCGCCATGTAAATGCGCGGCATCAGCGGGAAGTGGTATGCCATGTGGCATTCGTCGCTGCGGCCGAAATATTCCTGCACGTCTTCCGGCCATTGATTGGCCTCGGCCAGCAACACCTTGCCCTTGGCGTAAGCGTCGAGTTCGGCGCGCAGCCGTTTGATGATGGCGTGGGTCTCTGGCAGGTTCTCGTTATTGGTGCCGTCGCGCTCGCACAGATAGGGAATGGCGTCGAGACGGAAGCCGTCAACGCCGGTGTCGAGCCAGCGCTTCATCACCTGCACCAGTGCGCTGACCACGCGGGGATTGTCGAAGTTGAGATCCGGCTGGTGCGAGAAGAAGCGGTGCCAGTAGAACTGGCCGGCTTCCGGGTCCCAGGTCCAGTTCGATTTCTCGGTATCGGTGAAGATGATCCGTGTGCCCTGGTACTTCTGGTCGGTATCGCTCCAGACATACCAGTTGCGGGCAGAGGATTTCGGATCGGAACGGCGGGCACGCTTGAACCAGTCGTGCTGGTCGGAGGTGTGGTTGATGACGAGTTCGGTGATCACCCGCAGGCCGCGCTTCTTGGCTTCCTGGATGAAGCGGCGGAAATCCTTCATCGTCCCGAAATCGGGATTGATGTCGCCGTAGTCGGCAATGTCGTAGCCGTCGTCGCGGCCCGGGGAGGGGTAGAACGGCAGCAGCCAGAGCGTGGTGACGCCGAGATCCTGCAGGTAGCCGAGCTTCTCGGTCAGCCCGGCAAAGTCGCCAATGCCGTCATTGTTGCTGTCGGCGAAAGCTTTGACGTGGAGTTGATAGATGATCGCGTCCTTGTACCAGAGCTCGTCGGTATCAGCGGTTGCGGCTGGCACCCCGTTTGCTTCCGGAAAAAGGCTGCCGCCTTTATCCAGCGGATAGGCACCATCGATAGGGAGGGAGACGCCGGGGTTTGCACTCTCGGCGGTTTGCGCTTTTTTGTTCACGGTGATGCCATTGCCATGGAAATGACGTCCCCGTTTCGTTTTCAGAAAGGGAGACGTTCCGGACTGAGATAGAATGCTGCTCGGCTTGCTTTGGTTCCCTCGGAACCGTTGGTGGGCCCCAGCGTTAAACAACTTCTATCTCCTTCCCCTAATTGGACAATTTCGCGACATCGGTTTGATGTTTGCGTGCAAAGTACGTGCCGAATGGATCTTTTTGCCCAAGCTAAAGCCCAGGGAATCCAGACCGAGTTCCTGGACGGCCAAGGTCACCGCCGTGTGACGGACGCCGCCGCGCTCAAAATCATCCTGGAGGCCCTGCCGGCTCAGGCTCCGGGGCCGCTGGTCGGCCACCCCGTAGTGGTGCGGGCCGGACGGCCGTCGCGAACCGAGCTCCCGGCCACCGCCAGGCTTCCGGTGGCGTGGAAAATCGTTGCGGATTCGGGACTTATCGCTGAAGGCACGAGTTCAGACCACGCCATCGACTGGCCCACGGACCTGCCGCCTGGGGTTTACCGGCTCCAGATGAACGATGCTGAGACCGCCGAGGACGTGCCGTTGATCTCGGCCCCGGAGAGGGCATTTGGCGGCGAATTCGACCGTTGTTGGCTGGTCGCGGTGCAGCTTTATGGCGTCCGCTCTGCGCGCAACTGGGGCATGGGTGATTTCACCGACCTCGCCAGCCTGGTCGAGCTTGCCGATCATCTCGGTGCCGATGGTGTCGGTCTCAATCCGCTACATGCTCTGTTCGATGACCGCCCGGGCGATTGCAGCCCCTATTCGCCGAACAGCCGGCTGTTTCTCAACGCGCTCTATATCGACGTCGAAAAACTTCCCGAATTTCAGTCCGATTCTGAGACAAGCGAGGCGCTGGCGCCGTTGCGGGCGAGCGATGTCGTCGACTATGTCGGCGTCGCTCGGCTGAAGTGGCGGGCGCTCCGCAAGGCTTTTGCTGTGTTCAAGACCGGCGCCAAGCCGGGCCGCCAACAGGATTTTGACAAATTCTGCGCCGAGCGCGGCACCTTGCTGTCGCGCTTTGCCTGTTTCGAGGTGCTGCGACATAAATTCGGCAAGCCGTGGTGGGAATGGCCGGAAGCGTGGCGCCAACCGGACGATGTCAAATGCGCCGCGTTGCGCCAAGGCGAGGACGCCGGCGAAATCGAGTTTGTCGAATTCGTGCAATGGACCGCCGACCGGCAGTTGGGCGCTGCCGCCGACCTAGCCAAGCAACTCGGCATGAAGGTCGGGCTCTATCTCGACGTCGCGGTCGGCGTGCAGGCCGATAGCTTCGATGGCTGGAATGAGCAGGTGGCGATCTCCCGCCATCTCGGTGTTGGCGCGCCGCCGGACCCACTCAACACCGCCGGCCAGACCTGGGGCCTTGCGGGGTTCAATGCGGCAGGCCTGGAGCAACAGTCGTTTGCGCCGTATCGCGACATGCTGCGTGCCTCGATGCGCCACGCCGGAGCGATCCGGCTCGATCACGTGCTTGGGCTGAAGCGGCTCTATCTGGTGCCGCAAGGCTTCAGCGCGCGCGATGGCGTCTATGTGCAGATGCCGTTCGAGGCGCTGCTGGCGGTGACCGCGCAGGAAAGCATTGCCAGCCGCTGCGTCGTGATCGGCGAAGACCTCGGCACCGTGCCGGAAGGCTTTCGCGACCAGATCGCTGATTGGGGCATCTGGTCGTATCTCGTAATGATGTTCGAGCATGACGATGCCGGCATGTTCCGCAACATCGATCATTATCTGACCAACGCGCTCGTCACCTTAACACCCACGATCTCTCGACCTATGCCGGCTGGCGCTCGTTCGGCGATCTCAAGCTGAAGCGCTCGCTCGGGATCGATCCTGGCGAGAGCGACGATGCGCGCTGGCATGCGCTGGCGATGCTGGACGACGTGCTGCGTCGTCACGGCATCGAGCGCAACGATCTCTATTCGGTGGCGAATTTCCTGGCGCGCACCAAGTCGCGGCTGCTCGCGGTTTCGCTGGAGGATCTGCTCGGGGTGGTGGACCAGCCCAACATTCCCGGTACCATCAACGAGCATCCGAACTGGCGGCGGCGGCTTCCGGTGCCGATCGAGGAAATGACGTCCACGTTTGACGTCGCCGCGCTGAAGGCGGCGACCCATGAAAGGTCGCGTGCCGCGATCTAATGCGGCATGATCCGGAAAAGCGGTTGCCGGTTTTCCGAGAAGATCATGCTCAGGGATGAAGGTAGAGCGGGATGACGGTTCGAAGAACTGCCATCTCGCCGAGCGGTGATGCATCATGCCGTGCCGTATCGAAGACTATGGACTGATCGGCGACTGCGAGACCGCTGCGCTGGTCGGCCGGAACGGATCGATCGACTGGCTGTGCTGGCCGGCCTTCGATTCCGACGCCTGCTTTGCCGCGCTGCTCGGCTCCGAGGAGCACGGCCGCTGGCTGATCGCGCCGGCAGGGGAAATTACCGGCACCTCGCGCCGCTATTGGGATAACACCCTGATCCTGGAAACCCGGTTCGAAACCGCTGACGGCGCGGTCGACCTGATCGACTTCATGCCGCCGCGCGGCAACGCCTCCGACGTGGTGCGGCTGGTGCGCGGCGTTCGCGGCCGGGTCAGGATGCACATGCAACTGGTGATCCGCTTCGGCTTCGGCACTGATATTCCCTGGGTCAAGAAAAGCGAGGACGGTTCGGCGCTGCTCGCAATCTGCGGGCAGGACATGACGGTGTTGCGGACGCCGGTCGAGACCCGCGGCGAGGACATGACGACCGTCGCGGATTTCGAGGTCGGCGCGGGCGACACCATTCCCTTTGTGCTGACCTATGGTCCATCGCACCTGCCCATACCCAAGGCAATCGATCCTTCCTATGCCTTGAAGGACACGGAAGGCTTTTGGAAAGAATGGTCCAGCCGTTGTACCTATCAGGGCGAGTACCGCGACCTCGTGATGCGCTCCCTGATCACGCTGAAGGCGCAGACCTACGCGCCGACCGGCGGCATCGTCGCCGCGCCAACCACATCGCTGCCAGAAAAGCTCGGCGGCACACGCAACTGGGACTATCGCTTCTGCTGGCTGCGCGACGCCACCTTCACGCTGCTGGCGCTGATAAATTCGGGCTACACCGAGGAAGCCTTCGCCTGGCACCAATGGCTGTTGCGGGCAGCGGCGGGCTCTCCCGCCAACATGCAGATCATGTACGGCATCATGGGGCAGCGCCGCCTGCTGGAATGGGAGGCCAAATGGCTGCCCGGCTACGAAGGCGCGAAGCCAGTGCGGGTCGGCAATGCCGCGCATGCGCAATTGCAGCTCGACGTCTACGGCGAATTGATCGACGCATTCCATCAATGGCGAACCGCCAAGCTCGAACTGGATGGAAGCACCTGGGCAATAGAATGCACGGTACTCGAGCATCTTGCCGAAATATGGAACAAGCCCGATCATGGCATCTGGGAGCGCCGCGGCGCAGGCCGGCACTATGTTTCGTCGAAGGTAATGACCTGGGTCGCCTTCGACCGCGGCATCAAGAGCGCCGAGACGTTCGGCCTCAAGGCGCCACTTGAGAGGTGGCGTGCGCTGCGCGACGCCATTCATCACGACGTCTGCAGAAGAGGTTTCGATCCCGAGCTCAATGCCTTCGTCGAGGCCTACGGCTCGAAAATGCTCGATGCCAGCATCCTGTTGCTGCCGTCGGTAGGCTTTCTGCCACCGGAAGACCCGCGTGTCCGCGGTACGCTTGCCGCGGTCGAACGGTATCTGATGCGCGACGGCTTTGTGCTGCGGCATGATCCTCGCGAACCGGAGCAGCAGCCGGCCGAAGGTGCGTTTCTCGCCTGCACGCTGTGGCTGGCGGATGCCTATGTTCTGGCGGGCGAATTTGCTCGCGCGCAGGAGCTGTTTGATCGCGTGGTCGGGATCGCCAACGATCTCGGCCTGCTTGCGGAGGAATACGATATGATTGCCGGTCGCCAGACCGGCAATTTCCCCCAGGCGCTGACGCACATCGCGCTGATCAATACCGCGCACAATTTGAGTGCCACTAAGCAATCGACCGAGAAGCCGGCGAAGCAGCGCTCGAAATAGTGAGCTGCCGAACCTGCGGCTGTTCGAAAAAGTTCAGCATGTCGCGCGAGCCGGCACTCGTCTTCGCCGCGGCAGGCCCGGGCTGGTGAGCCTGCCTTCATGGGAGGAGATGGCGGTCGAACACCGGCTCGCGCTTGCCGATCGTGCCGGACGACAGAAGCGGATTCGCCGTGCGAAGACTTTGAGAATACCTCGATATATCCTTCACACGGGCTTGATACGCAGGCCCCGGCCTATCCGAGCTGGAGCACCGTCTCCATCGCGCGTGCGAAACCGTCATGTTCGTTGCTGTCGGTCACATGCGTCGCGCGCTTTTTTATCCCGTCGGCCGCATTGCCCATCGCAAACGAAACGCCGCTTTTGGCAAACATCGGCAGGTCATTCTCCATGTCGCCGATGGTCGCCACCGCCGCGGGCGGTATGCCGAGCCGCCTGATCATCGCCTCCACGAAGGTACCCTTGTCGTAGCCGCGCGGCGTGATGTCGAGATAGTAGGTCTGCGAACGAACAGCGTTGGACTCCTGACCGACTGCTTCCTTCATCGCGGCCTCGCAGCGCTGCAGCAGCGCAGCGTCAGAACTGGCGCCGACGATCTTGCAGGCGCCGGCGAGATGCGGCTTGAAATCCGTGATGATGGTCGGATCGGCCTTGATCGCGCGCTTCTCGTGCGGAACGTACGCGCCATCGGGATCGCGGGTGTACCAGCGCTCATTGGTGAACAGCCAGATCTCGACGCCGAAGGCATTGAGTACGTCGAGGCTGCGTTGCGCCACGTCGGCTCCGATCAGATGCTGCTCGACCGGCTTGAGCGCGGCATCGACGATCGAGCTGCCGTTGAAGGCGCCGATGGGGAGCGTGATCGAAAGCGGCTCGACAAGAAAGCCCATGCCGATGCTTGGCCGGCTGGAAACGATGGTGAAGCCGATGCCGGCCGCATGCAGCCGGCGCACGGCCGCCTTCGCGCCATCGGTCAGAACCTTTTCCTTCGTCAACAGGGTGCCGTCGACGTCGGAGACAACAAGCGCAATGCGGGTCATTGGGGTACCAGGTTCAGTTGACTGACGATATCATCCACGATCTTTTCGACTGGCGCATCGATCGATACCGTGATCGGCCGCTCGTCCGCTCCGGGCCGCTCCAGCGTTATGAACTGGCTGGCGAGCAGACCCGGCGGCATGAAGTGCCCCTTGCGGGCGGCAAGCCGGGTCGCGACCAGATCCTGCGTGCCGTCGAGAAACACGATACGGACATCGTCGCGGCCGTGCACGAGAATGTCGCGGTAGGTGCGCTTCAGCGCCGAGCAGGCGATTACGGCGCGCTCGCGTTCGGCAGAGAGGCGGTCGATCTCGTCGGCGATGGCCCGCAGCCATGGCCAGCGGTCCTCGTCGGTCAGCGGGTGGCCGGCGCTCATCTTCGCAACGTTGCTTGCCGGGTGAAACCTGTCGCCGTCCTCGTAGCGCCACCCGAGTCGTGCAGCCAGATGATCGGCGACGGTGCTCTTGCCCGAGCCGGAAACGCCCATCACCACCAGCGCACAAGGAGTCTCATTGCCCACCAAAGCCCTCCGGAAGCGCTGCCTGGTCCACCAGCCAGACCGTTTCGCCGCCGCTGGATCGCGCACGGTTGGCGGGCAGGTTCTCGCCTGCGAAGAGCCGCGTCAAGATCGCACGCTTGTCGCGGCCGGAAACCTCGAACAGCATTTCGCGGCAGGAGGCGAGGGTCGGCAGCGTGAGGGTAATCCGCGGGACGAACGGCTCGACATTCGCCCGGGGGACGCCGACGACCCAGCGCGTGGTTTCCTCGATTGCGGGATAACCTGGAAATAACGAGGCCGTATGGCCGTCGGGACCGGCGCCCATCAGCACGAGATCGAACAGGTGCCTCGTTTGATCCAGCAGGTCTGCGCCGTAAAACGACTGCAATTCCTGTTGGTAAAGCGCAGCCCCCCGGTCGGGATCGGCAGGGTCGGCGGTCGCGGTTGGAATCGGATGGATGTTTGCCGCCGGCGCGCAGCGGTCCAGGAAGGCCGTTCGTGCTATGGCCATGTTATTGAGCGGGTCGCTGGCGGGCACGAAGCGCTCGTCGCCGATGAACCAGTGCACGCGATCCCAGGGAATCCGGCTTCGATAGGCATCCGTCGCGAGCAATTGATAAAGCCGCTTCGGGCTCGAACCGCCGGTCAGGCAGATCGCTACGCGGCCATTATTGGCGGCTATTCTGGCCAGCACACGTTCCGCGGCCGTCGCTGCGAGCGTCGTTGGATCGGCAACCGTGATCACGTGGCGATTATCGTTCGCCGTCATCGCTCAACCGAGTTTCCGCCAGCTGCGGCCATCGCGTTCAAGCAAGTCGTTGGCTTCCTCCGGTCCTTCGCTGCCCGGCTCGTAAACCTTCAATCCCTTGCCGCCGGCGTTTTTCCAGGCATCGAGGAACGGCTGCACTGCCTGCCAGCCAGCCTCGACGCTGTCGGCCCGCTGAAACAGGATGTTGTCGCCGATCATGCAGTCATAGATCAGCGTCTCGTAGCCGGTAGAAGGTTCGGCCTTGAAGTAGTCCTTGTAACGAAACTTCATCTCGACGCCGTCGATGTTGATGTACGGCCCGGGCACCTTGGTGTTGAACTGCAGCGCGATGCCTTCGGTCGGCTCGGTCGAGATGATTAGGTAGTTCTGCGACAGCCGGTCCACCGGCGTGTTGCGAAACATCGCGAAAGGCGCCTGCTTGAACTTGATGGCGATCTCGGTGCGCTTGACGCCAAGCGCCTTGCCGGTGCGCAGGTAAAAGGGCACGCCGGCCCAGCGCCAGTTGTCGATGGTCAGCTTCAGCGCGGCGTAGGTCTCGGTGGTGCTGCCGGGCGCGACGTCGGCGGTCTTGCGATAATCGTCGATTTCGGTATCGCCGATCTTGCCGCTGCGATACTGACCGCGCACGGAATTGTGCAGCGCCTCTTGCTCGTTCTGAGTCTGGATCGCGGAAAGCACTTCGGCCTTTTCGGAGCGCACCGAATGGGCGTCGAATTTCACCGGCGGCTCCATCGTGACCAGCGACAGCAGCTGGAACAGATGGTTCGGCACCATGTCGCGCAGCGCGCCGGTGGCGTCGTAAAAGCTGCCGCGATGCCCGACGCCGAGTTTTTCGTCGACAGTGATCTGGATGTGGTCGATATGGTTGCGGTTCCAGATCGGTTCGAACATGCCATTGGCGAAGCGCAACACCAGGATGTTCTGCACCGTCTCCTTGCCGAGGTAATGGTCGATCCGGTAGATCTGGTGCTCTTCAACCAGTTTGAGCAACTCGCTGTTGAGCGCTTTTGCCGAAGCGAGGTCGGTGCCGAACGGCTTTTCCACCACCAGCCGCCGCCATACGCCGTTCTCCGCCAGCATGCCGGTGCGGCCAAGTTCGCGGCTGATCGGCAGGAACGCACTGGGTGGCGTCGCCAGATAAAACAGGCGGTTGCCGCCGGTGTCTCGTGCGGCTTCGAGCTTGTCGAGCTGTTTGCTCATGGCGTCGAACGATTCCGGCTCCTTAGGGTCGGCCTCGACGCAGGTCACGCATGCCAGCAGGCGCTGAGCGATCGCATCGTCCACAGGACGGGTTGCGAACTGACGCAGGCCCTTCATCAGGCTATCGCGCAGCTTGTCGCTCGTCATGCCCTTGCGGGCGACGCCAACCAGGCAAAACCTGTCTGGCAACAGATCGCCGGCGGCAAGGTTATAGAGGGCGGGCACGACCAGCCGGTGCGCGAGGTCGCCGGTCACGCCGAAAATGACGAAGGAGCAGGGATCGGGTTTCTTCTGTGTTAGCTTGCTGACCGCCATGACCGCTCAGGCCTTCGTGTCAGGTTTTTTCGGTGGCTCCTTGTGGCCGCCGAAACCGGCTCGCATCGCGGACAGGATCTTTTCCGCAAAGGTGTGATCCTTGCGGGAACGAAAGCGGGCATACAGCGCCGCCGTCAGCACTTCCGCCGGCACGGCCTCGTCGATCGCCGCATTCACGGTCCAGCGGCCTTCGCCGGAATCCTCCACAAAGCCCGAGTAGTTGTCCAGCGTCTTGTTTTCAGCAAGCGCAGACGATGTGAGATCGAGCAGCCAGGACGGGATCACGCTGCCACGCCGCCAGACCTCCGCGATATCAGCGATATCGAGGTTGAAGCGATGCTCCGGCGGCAGCGCCTCGATGTTGGCGTTCTTCAGGATGTCAAAACCCTCGGCATAGGCCTGCATCAATCCATATTCGATGCCGTTGTGGATCATCTTGACGAAGTGTCCGGCGCCCGACGGACCGGCATGAATGTATCCCTGCTCAACGCGCGGATCGCGGCCTTCGCGTCCCGACGTGCGCGGGATCTCGCCGGCACCCGGCGCCAGCGTCTTGAAGATCGGATCGAGCCGGTCGACCACGGCCTTGTCGCCGCCGATCATCATGCAATAGCCACGCTCGATGCCCCAGACGCCGCCGCTGGTGCCGACGTCGAGATAGTGCAGGCCCTTTGTCTTCAGCGCCGCGCCGCGGCGAACATCGTCCTGCCAGAACGTATTGCCGCCATCGATGATGACGTCGCCGGACTGCATCAGCTTAGCCAGCGCCTCGATGGTCGCCTCGGTGATCTTGCCCGCCGGCAGCATTACCCAGGCGGTGCGCGGCTTCTCGAGCTTGGCCACGAAATCTTCCAGCGTCCCGGCGCCGGTTGCGCCTTCACCGGCGAGGCCCGCGACGGCTTTCGCGTCTTTGTCGTAGACTACGGCGGTGTGGCCGTTCTTCATGAGCCGGCGGACGATATTGCCGCCCATCCGGCCGAGCCCGATCATGCCGAGTTGCATATTCTGACTTCCCTAGCTGAGTGCTTCCGCGATCGCGGCATCGAGCGCAGACAATCCCGACCCGAGGTCGCCCTTGAGATGGACGCGCAGCGCGCGCCGCCCGCGTTCGGTGAGCACGTCGAAATCGCCGCGCGCCTGCGCCGCCTTGATGATGCCGAAACTTGCCTTCTGTCCGGGCACCGGCAAGTCCTCGGCATCGTCAACTGTAATCTGCAGGAACACGCCGCTGTCGGGGCCGCCCTTGTAGGCTTGGCCGGTGGAGTGCAGGAAGCGCGGGCCGAATTCGGCGCAGGTTGCAACATGACGCTTGTCGCGCACCGCGAGCCGCATCTTCTGCAGCGAGCCGATCGTGCCGGGGTCCCGCGCGATGTAGGCGAGCAGGGCGACATAGTCGCCGCCTTCCGAACGCGAAAGATGCGCCTTGATCCAGGACCCGAGCGTGCCGTCGGCGCCAGCCTTGCGCAGCTCGGCGGCGTTGTGCGCGTCGGTGTAGAAATCGGCCTCGTCGGTCGAAATGACCGGCTTCTCCGCCGGTAGCGCGCCGGTCTTTTCGAACGCGCCGGTCAGTTCGCGGGTCTTGATCTTGGCGGCTTCCACGTCGGGCTGGTTGAACGGATTGATGCCGAGGATCGCGCCCGCCACGGCGGTCGCTATCTCGAACCGGAAAAACTCCTGGCCGATATGGTCGATCGATTTCATGACAATGCGGGCGACCGGGTGTCCTGCTGCTTCCAGCGCCCTGAGCCGGTCGTCATGCGAAGCGTCGTCTTCTCCTTCGGTACGGATATCGATGAAGAAGCGGTCGTTGCCGTAGAGCGAGGGATCCCCAAGCGTCTCGCCGTCGATCGGGATCAGGCCCTTGCCGTCCTTGCCGGTGGATTCGGCGATCAACTGCTCGGCCCAGGCGCCGAAATCGGCGACCTTCGCCGACGAGCTGATCGTCACCTTGTCGCGGCCTTCGAGGCCGGCGAGCCCCATCGCCAGCCCGAGTTGAACGCCGGGGTTTTCATGCGGCGGCACGTCGGCGCCACAGGAGCGCACCATTGCGAGCGCGTGCGTGATCAGGCTACGGACGTCGATACCCGCGACAGCCGCGGGCACCAATCCAAACGGCGACAGCACCGAATAACGCCCGCCGATCGCGGGATCGCCATGGAAAATGCGGGCAAAGCCCTGCTTGATCGCGGTCTTCTCCAGCGACGAACCGGGATCGGTGACGGCGATGAAGCGATGGCCGGCCTTGTCCTTGCCGATGGTTTTGGAAACGCGATCGAAGAAATAATCCTTCATCACGTTCGGCTCGGTGGTGCCGCCGGATTTGCTGGAGACGATGAACAGCGTGTGGGCGAGATCGACCGTCTCCTCCATCGCGCGCACCTGCGCAGGATCGGTGGAATCCAGCACATGCAGCTTCGGGAAACCGGATTTTCGGGCGAATGTTTCGGCCAGCACTTCCGGCCCGAGGCTCGATCCGCCCATGCCGAGTACCACAGCATCGCTGAAATTCTGTCCCCTCACGCGGCGGGAAAAGTCCTCGTAGTCGGCAACGCTGGCAGCGGCAGGGCTGTTGAGCCAGCCCAGCCATTTGTTCTCATCGTCACCGGTCCAGACCGACTTGTCCTTCTGCCACAGCCGGCGAATAGTGGCGGACGCGCGCCAATCCTCCGTGCTCTTCTCCACGGCCTTCCTGATGCCGTCGCCGAGCGCAAGCTGCTGGTGGTCGATGCCACCGCCGAGCGACGCCGCGCGCTTCTGCGCGACCGCGCCATAAAGCTTGTCGGCGGCATCCGCAAACAGCTTGACGCCGTCCTTCACCAGCTCTTCGGTGATCGCGTCGAGCGAGATGCCGGATTTTTCGAGCTCTTCCAGCACGTGTCTTGCGTCCTCGATATTCTCCTCGAGGCTGTCCCTCACCTTGCCGTGGTCGCGGAACGCATCAAGCGTTGCAGGCGGCACGGTGTTTACGGTATTCGGGCCTATCAATTCCTCGACATACAGCACGTCGCTGTAGTCCTTGTTCTTGGTGCCGGTGGACGCCCACAGCAAACGTTGCGGCTTGGCGCCCTTGGCGGCGAGCTTCTCCCAGCGGGGACCTGCGAACAGCCGCTTGTAGTCCTGGTAGGCCAGCTTGGCGTTGGCGATGGCGACCTTGCCCTTCAATGCGCTCAGTCGCTCCTTCTCGCTGGGGTCATTGGCCCGCGCGATCTTGTCGTCGAGCTGCTTGTCGACCGCGGTGTCGATGCGGCTGACGAAGAACGAGGCGACGCTGGCGACAGGGGCGGGATCGCCGCCCTCGGCGACGTATTTTTCCAGGCCGGCGATATAGGCTTCCGCGACCTCGCGATAGACATCCTGCGAGAACAGCAATGTGATGTTGATGCTGATGCCTTCGCCGATCAGATGTTCGATCGCCGGTAGCCCTTCCGGCGTGGCTGGCACCTTCACCATCAGGTTCTGGCGCTTGACGTCCTCCCAGAGCCGTTCGGCCTCCGCAATGGTACCCTTGGTATCCATCGCCAGATAGGGCGAGACCTCGAGGCTGACGAAACCGTCGGTGCCGTCAAGACGATCGTAAACCGGGCGCAGCACGTCGGCTGCGCTCTGGATATCCTCCACGGCAAGCGCCTCGAACAGGTCGGCCACCGGCCGGTCGCCCTTTTTCAACGCGTTGCCGATCGCACCGTCATATTCGTCCGAGCTTCCGATCGCCTTCTCGAAGATCGAGGGATTCGATGTCACACCCTTGACGCCGTCAGTACCGATCAGCGCCTTGAGATCGCCCTTGGCGACGAAGCCGCGGGCAAGGAAGTCCAGCCAGACGGCCTGGCCATGGTTTTCGAGTGCTTTGACGGGATTCATGGTGCCTGTTCTGTTTGATCGGTCGTTTTCAGGGTTCTGGCAGCTTTCGGGGGCAGGGCCGGAAAGTCAACATTTGGTTGGGCGCGCGGCCGGATGAAAGGGGCTGCTCCGGCACGATAACGCGATTGGCCCGGGTTCGATCCCGGAAGTGACTGTTCTCACAGTCGCAATCCCGACGGTCGGTCGAACCGGCTTTTGAATTATGACAGCGACGGCGACGAGCACGAAGTCGTGAAGGAAGCCGTCATGGGCCGTCACTTCACGCCTCAGCCTGCCTCGCGCTTTTGTGTAGTGTGGTTGCGCTTGGCCCAACCCACGGTGAAAGTGGCTGGCTTCGGCGTGCGTCTCAGAGGCATGCGAAAACATTCTGTGGCGGTTGCAGGATTACACAGCCTGCGTGGCAGCGGGCGCGCAAGCGTCATCGCGGCTGAACCGGAGCACACGAAGTATTCGACACGATACAGCGGGCGAAACTGCGGCGACCCGATCGCCCAAGTAAGTGATCGACGTGACATATTCACGTCGATCGCATTGCCGCAACGTCGCGGATGCTTCAAGGTCTCAGGTAAACGTAGCCCTGCGATTGCAGTTCGGCGATCCGCACCACGCCGCCCCGTTCGGCGACAACGAAGCCCGGCAGCAAATCCTTCAGCGCAACGTTCTGGGACTTCATGGTGTTGCCGCAGACGGCGAGTTCGAGACCGGCTTTGGAGAATTGACCGACGCGCTTCGAAAGATCGGGATTGGCGGAAGCCGAATGAAACGCCCGTAGCGCCTGGCCGTGGATCACAAGCGCAATCGTGACGTGGTCGGGACCGCCGACGCCGTCGAGATGGTTCTGGATGTTGCCGAGGACGAAGCTGACCTTGTCGAGGTCGTTGAGGTGGTAAACCACTTTCAACTTTGCCAAAGGTGCTGGCTCGGTAGCCGCGTTGGCGCGACGCGCTGCAAAGACTGCGCCTAAGGCCGAAAGCGCACCCCACAGAATATTGCGTCGATGCATGGAATTTTCTCCTGGCCAAAGTGGTCTGGATCACAGACCCAGGAAGTGAGGCTCGACAGCCTGTGCAGAGTGACTCATTTGTGCCGGAGCGCCGCAAGCTCCTTGCGATCCGTCACCAGATCGGAGCATTCGTGCAACTCCGCGCGATCGACGCGAAAGATCTTGTCGTCGGCGCCGGCAACCAGATCATTGCTGGCATCGTCGTCGGGCTTGTTGCGCTCCCAGATCCTGATCCGCTCCAGCCGGATCAGAGCGGATTTGTCGTCCTTCATCGCCACGCCAATGCCCCCGCCTTCGCAATCGACGCCGCAGCCAAGCCGGATTTCGCCGTCGGTGTTCTCGGCGACGACGTGATTGCAGAAGCCGCTGGAATCGAAATTGCCGGCGCGGTGGCGATACTTGAAGCCGAGGCGGAACGAATAATTGACGGTCTTGTCTTCCGGCGCGTCTTCGGCCGTCACCAGCAGCTTCATCGCGCTGACCTTCTGCTTCGGATGCTGCGCCAGGTGGCTGGCGTCATAACGACGCACGAAGCAGGCGTAGGTCTTCTGGCCGAGCGGGCCGCCGAACATCCGGGCGTCGAAGGCAGTGGCTTTGGCTTTGTCGACGCCCTCCTGCGCATGGCAGGCATGGGCTCCGACGACGGAGACAAATGCGGCGGCGATCCAGACGTATTTCATGGCAGACTCGGATTAAACGGGCGGCATGTTACTTTAGTTGCAATTGGCGCCGGGTGCGTTCAACGTCTGGCCGATGAACGCCCATTAATGTTGGCGCATTTTACACCTGATACGGGCGCCGAAGGTGACAAAGCCGCCATTCCCGCACGTTTGGGCCGTCCAGAATCCCGAATTCCTCCTCTTTGCGGCATCGGAAGGCCAAACCGTCACAGATTCGCACGACGCGGCCACTCGGATTCCTTAAAAAACTCCTTACATGATGGTCCGTACTTATCCGGTGAAAATGTTGCCCCCCGGATACAACGCGATCGAAATGGCACCGTATCTCTACGAGGGAGAGGCCCCTAGCATGACTATTGCATTGCATTGTGAAGTCGCTCGCGTGTCCAATCAGCCCATGTGTTGATGGTGATTCGCGAACGGAAGCTGCGATGCTCCGATATTGGAACCCTAGTGGAGCGTCCGGCATTTACAGGTGACCATGGAGAGACGGATCATGTACAACGATTCTCTGTTCAATGCTTTCGCCCGGTCCTTCGAAGCTAGAAGCCAGACCGACATGTCGATGGCGGAATATCTGGAGTCGTGTCGAAGCGATCCGATGCGATATGCCAAC
>Ga0268266_10001407_pt1 | contig 28741 bp, 21 predicted proteins | sample KBSS13metaG_FD_190356 | JGI IMG/M metagenome (GOLD analysis project Ga0268266, IMG submission 190356) | Switchgrass rhizosphere microbial communities from Kellogg Biological Station, Michigan, USA - KBS S1-3 metaG (SPAdes) (version 2) | ecosystem: Host-associated > Plants > Roots > Rhizosphere... | reverse complement strand
GGTGCAGGGCGGTATATGATCTATAGATATATCATCTATATTTTCATCTTCGCCATACACTGAATGTGCCTGGAAAATGACATATACATTTGACGAAGTATTAAAAGAGCTTGGTATAGTATATACATATTGGTGCCAGCCGGTGCTTGCACTGCTCAGTGTTATGGAACCAAGACTTACTACCGAGCTGCCGGCATCAGTATCGGATGTGTTCACTAATATATCCAGATAATCATTGTTAGTATAATTATAATACCAGAAAGACACCTGGTTATAACCCCCGGTATATGCAGCGAAGTTCATGGGTGCTGTTATAAGGCTCGATACACCGGTCGATGATATCCAATAGCTGTTGTACCAGGCCATGGCGCTGCCCCCATGGGCCGTTACACTGGGAGTACTTACCCCTCCACTCGTTTGTCTTGCCCAGCTTGTTGTGCCGTGGGAGCTTGTGCCTCCACTTGTTATCACTTTCCATCCCGATGGAGGAAAAGTGCTGCTTTCAAAACCTTGCGTAATGTAATTCTGTGCTTCTGCATTTTTGTTTACGCACAGCATTACTAACAGCAACAGAACGAAAACTCCAATACTTCTCTTGTATGAAAGTAATAACGGAGTAGTAGTCAACCTCATTGTTTATAGTTTTATTGTTAAAGAATAGTCACCACCTTAAACTTCTAATTAATATTATTGTAGTGATATTGGCATACTCATAAGTCATACAAACCTAAATATTTCAATATTAAAACATGATTAAAATATCATATGATATAATATCGATATAATCATTAACTGACAGCTATTTACAATAAATGTTATGGATTAAAGTTAATAATAAATATCAGTTTTTTAACGGCTAATACACTTGATATTAATTGGCAAAAAAAATAGAAATGGCCGCTTAATAAAGCGGCCATTTCTATTAATTAATTGTTAGTATTATTTACAAAAATTATTTCAGCACCATCTTCCTTATCATTCTTTCACCATCTGCCATAAAGGTTACAAAATATACACCTCTTGCTGCTCCGCTCAGGTCTATCTCTGTATTAAATTCACCATTGCTATTTGTATAGCCCTTGGTAAATACTTCCTGGCCTGTCATATTGGTTACACTTATTTCCAGGTTCTTTATCACATGCTGGCTGCTGAATGATACTTTGAATTTACCATCGCTCGGATTAGGGTACATCATAAGGTTTTCTATATTGCTTATGCTGCCCACACCTGATGTCCAGGCACGATTAAACCTTACTACAAAATCTATTGTTTCGCCTGATGTGTATGCACCACACCCTTCGTCCGATGCCGTGTTGGCTCCTACATTATTATTCAGTATCAGGCGCATACCGGTTGGTACGTCAGATATTACTACGTCTGGTATTTTTACAGATGATGTTATATACCAATCGCTTGATGATGTATATGCTGTCCATACTCTTTCATCCGGTGCGTCATAGTTATGGTTGTTATTATAATCCATAAAGAGGGTTACTTTGGCGTCTGCATGTTCTTTCGATCTTAATACATGGTACAGACCCACTGCATATGTTGTATCCACATACAGGTCTAATATACTGCCGACATAGCTGGTATGGCTATGGGTAGCCGCAGGATTCAGCAGGTGTGGTCCTTTTCTATTCATCACAAATGGTCCAAAGGTAAAGGCACCTATGTCGCTGCTATCGTAAACACTGCCACCTGTTGCTGCACTAAAGCAGTAACATTCAAATCCTTCACCACGTCTCACTTTTACAGCGTTTGAATAAGCAGTATCATGGGCCGCAAGACAAACCATTTGCAGGCGATACCATGTGGTAGTCGTAAAGAACTGTGTTAGTGTATCACGTCTGGTAGTACCGGGTATATTTCCCCAGGTTACACCATCAGGTGAATATTGCCAGCTCCAGCTTATTGCTGATTCGTGTTGTTCGTGTGTGGTATCAGACAATGTAAATGTATAGCCTGAGCACATTATACTATCAGTTGTAGTAGCTATACCTGCATTTGGCGCAGCATTACATGGATGATAATCTATATTTATAAGGTAATCCCTTATTTCACCGTTATTATCAAAGCCACTTCCACATGGGTCTAGTGGGCTCGAGTAATAAATACCTATCATTACGCGCATACCTGTTAAGCCCAGCATTGCATCATGTGGTATACGTACAGTATCGGTAGCCGTAGGCAGTGATGGAGATATTGCCGTTTGGTCGAGTACCATTTCTCCAGCTGAGTGGTCAAAAGTGCCGCTGTGATCATAGTCTATATATACTTCTATAGGATAACCACCATAAAACGAGCTGAATGGTGCCACTTCAGTAATATAGAAATTGTAAAGACTATCTGGATTTACTGTAGGCGCAGGGAAACTATCAACGAAGCTGGTATATCCATTCAGCGATGAAAGATCACCATAATACAGTTCATCGGCCCACGGGTTATCTGTTATCGGGAACAGTGTGGTAGTATGATCTATTACAGTGTCACCTGTTGATGCCTTAACGATCGAGAAATTACCTATAGCCCCTTCCAGGTCAGTGAACTGAATGCCTGCAACAGGATTGCAATAACATTTGTAGAATGGTTTTATTATCACTCTCGCTATATTACTTGTATCTGATAATCCTGAGTTTGTACATTTTACTATTACACGCAAATACGAATTAGCCGTATAGCTAAGGGTAGACACTTTCGTAGTATCACCGATTATATCCGTCCATGTTACACTATCTGTTGATTCCTGCCATTCGTAAAATAGACCGGCTACTTCACTTGTGCCTACTAACTGTGTTTTAAATACCTGATTATTACATACTGTATCGTTTGGCAGGTTTCCTGCTGTCGGCTTACCATCGCAAGGTAACAGCACTCTTACATAATCAAGACCTAAACCAGTGCTTCCGCTGAAGCTAGGATCTCCATAAACGCCTCTGAAGTCTATTACCGTAGTTGATGAAGTAGATGGAATTTTCGCATTACAGAATTTCCAAGCCCCGTCACCATTAAAATCTTTTCTAAGTAAGGTAAATGTATTACCGCCGTCTGTAGATAGCCAGGTAGAGATAGTATCGGAGTTAGAGCCTGAAGTAGGGCCTATATTTGTATAGTACTGTAATTCTTTAATACCGGTCACAGTACTACAATCCAGGAACAGATATAGGTGTGCAGTTAAGATACCTGAACCCCAGTGATCGTAAGTGGATAGACGGGCAGAGTGACTACTGTCAAATGCTACCGGAGAATATTCATATGGCTTATATTCCCATGGTTCTGACCAGCCTGCGCTATAACCCTGGTCATCCCTGCGCCACGTATTCAGGCCATCTGCCGGATAGTTTATCCAGTTACTTTCTGTAGCGCCATCGCTTACTACCGGTTGGTCAGTAGTAGCGCAATGGTCATTCCAGTTTTCAAAACTGAAGTGATAACCTGGTCCAGCGGGTGAGGGCAGGTTAATAGCTGCATATGGAACCGGTGTTACATCAAACGATGTAATATCTGATGTCATCACTGTTGCTGGGCTGGTGTATGGACATGTCACTACCACCTGGTATTGGACGCTGTCAAATAAAGCAGGTGTTGTATAGCTGATACCTGTTTCGCCTGTGATATCTGTGAACGTACTAAATGGCGTTGTTGCTTTTTGCCATTGATAGGTTATACCACCCGCCGGTGCAATACCTGTTACATTAAGATTATAGCTTGCTCCATTGCAAGAGCTCATTTCCCCTGGTGGGTCTATTGCGCCACCGCTTGCGAGGCCCGTACATGGTGGAGCTACCAGTACACTATCAATACCTATATCAGTAAGATCCTCTGTGCCACCAAAGCCAACAGGATCACCCCCATTTCTCTTCGCCAGAAATCTTATTATTGTTGTCGCTGAGGTTGATGGAATTTGCACCTGTATTTTTTTCCATTCCTGTGCAGTATCCGCACCCCATAATTGAGTAAAAGTTGTACCCCCATCCGTTGACATGAATACATCAAGGGAATCGTTATCATCATACAGATAATCCGTGATGCTTGAAATCCATGTAGGAACCTGGTTCTTAAAATAGAATTGAAGCAGTTTATTTCCTGCACCGCTGCAATCTACATGCAGGTCCATTGTTCCACTCCATGTTGCACCTCCCGTAGGTATAAAACCTCCATAACTAGGCGAACTATGAAACCGGGCGCAGTGTGAACCTGATGCCGCTTGTGTGTATGGGAAATAACCATTTACAGTAAAACTAGATCCTGGCGAAAAACATCCAGAACTGGTCCAGCCTCCGTAACTACATCCCTGGTCATCTCTGCGCCATGACCCATCACCCGTAGTTGGCGTAGTCCTCCAGTTACTTCCCGGCACGTCCAGTAAATCGCAGAAATTCTGCCAGTTTTCAAAGTCCTGAACATATGGCAATGCTGCATATGGCGGGTCACCTGCCCCCACAGTATCCGGTAAAGTATATGCTATACTTGAGCTTGTTTCACATGAATCTTTGAGCCTGTAATAGTAAGTGGTACCTACGCTCCCAATTGTATAATCTGTATTTGTTGCTCCTGATATATCCGTCCATGGGCCTGTTGGTGAGCTAGATACCTGCCATTGATAATCCTGGCCAGGAGCCAGGCCACCTGTACCACTTATGGTAACTTTGGAGCCGCTACAACCAATTATTTTACCCGGGCTCGGTACTAAATCCACTGTTGGTGTACCACTACATGGTGCCACGTGATCTACAGATACATCATCAAAAAACATATCTACTCTGAAGTCAGAAACAGCATCAAAAATTACATAAACAGTCGAAGAGGTTGAATATGATGCAGGTATTTTTAGCATATATTGATACCACCCTTCACTTGTTACAGTAGGTGAGCCGTTGATACCATTTACCCAGGAGCCTAACTGAGTTGCGCCTGAAAGGTCAGGCGTAGTATTTACCCATACATTTAGCTGATCGTCCTCATCACCATTCCAGAAATCAGCAACGTCATTACTTCTGTAAAACCAAAAAGTGACATAATTATCCCCGCTGCTATATGTTGCAAAATTCATTGCCGGAGTTACCAGCAATGCTTCAGCCCCTCTTGACATATCCCAGCTGTTGTAGGATGCCATACCCGAACCGGTATGTGTAGACACGCCTGGCGGGTGTGCCGCACCACCACTCACTTGCTGATACCATGTATCCGGCCCTCCAATGTCACTGGTTCCACTAATGTATGTATTAGACCAGCCACTCGGTGGTACGCTTACATCAAAGCTTTCTGTTAGATAGTTTTGTGCGTTCGCGCTTATTGCAATCACACTTAAAATCAGGGAGAATAATTTCGTAATTATTCCGGACCTCTGCTTTACGCAGAGAATAGGGGTCAACGTTTTCATGCGTTTATTAAATTTATTATAAACAATTTGTCTTTCGGGCGAACGGCAACTTGTTTTCTACTTTAATAAAAAGTTAAACTTACTCTGGCTTACGGTTTTATAATAGACGGCAAATATCAATATTTGGTTGGAAACACAAACAATTATTTTTAATTCCACTTCAATGCTAAATGCTTTATAGTCAAGGATTTCATTAAAATTAAAATGGCAACTTAATATAGTTGCCACTTTAATTAACTATTAGTTAGCTATGTTATTTTAAGACTATTTTTCTAATAATTTTTTGCCCGTCTGCATTAACTGTTAGAAAATATATTCCTTTACTTACACTTGTTAAATTCATGTCTTTTGTAAACTGTCCGCTTACTCCCGAATAATTTTCAGATAGTATTTGCTGGCCGGTCATGTTGCTTATGCTTATCTGCAAGTTTTTTATGGTAGCACTGGTATTAAACTGCAATTTAAAATTACCATCACTTGGGTTAGGATATACAACAAGATTTTTCAGCATATCTATACTTCCCACCCCTGCTGTCCAGGCCCTGTTAAAGCGTACCACAAAATCCATCGTTTCTCCTGACGTATAAGTGCCGCAGCCATCATCAGATGCTGCACTGGCAGCAGTGTTATTATTTACCACCAGCCTCATACCTGTAGGCAGATCAGATATTACCAGTTCAGGTATCGTTATATCATGCGTCAGGTACCAGTAGGTTGGTGTTGTATAGGCCGTCCATAACAACTCGGTTGGCAGGTCATATTTAAAGTTGTTGTCAAAATCCATGAACAAAGTCACCTTGGCATTTGCATTGAAGTTGTGTTTCATTATGTAATACACATTCAATGAATAGGTAGTATCTACATACAGGTCTATTATATGGTTGGTAAAGTCCTCATGCGCATATATAGCTTTGCCGTTATTTAAATGCCCACCACCTTTCGTATATACAAAAGGCCCTATGGATACGCCACCTATATCACTGGTATCCCTGCTGCCACCTATTGCCTGGCTTAAGCAATAGCATTTATATGCAGGTTTTATATTCATATAAAGCACCGTTGAGTAAGATGTATCATGGCTGTTATCACACACCATACGCACACGGTACCAGCCACGCACACTAAATATTTGCGATACAGTGTCTTTATTGGTAGAGCCGCTTATATCAGTCCATACTACAGAGTCTGTAGATGTCTGCCAGCTCCAGTGTATGCCGGAGCGGTTACGTTCATGCGTGGTATCTGCCAGCTGGAAGCTATAGCCTATACATGCTGCCGAGTCTGCTTGCACTTTCCCCGCATTAGCATATCCGCTGCACGGCGGTAGTTTTATATTTACCAGGTAGTCTTCATATTCACCTACTATCAGGCTATCGCCGCATACGATACTTGCACCTGTCATTGTATCCATTAAAGTAGGGCTTATTATTACTCGCATCCCTGTGATACCCGTATCAGTAGTTGTTGAAAGGCTTGGTATTTTTATCGTATCAGAATAGGTAGAGCCACCTGTAGCATAGGTATTTAATATATACACTAATTCAGTCGGGTCAAATGTTTCATTATGATCAAAATCAATGTAAGCAAGTACATAATATCCTGGCGAGCCAGGAAGTGATGGAAATCGCGTAATAGCTGACACCGAGAGACGATAAATGCTGTCCAGGTACAGCGTAGTTGGGCTTAATGTATCAAAGTTTGAATAGCCATTTACAGCAGTGCTGTTACCGGTTACTGGTGTCGCATTACCATTATTCAAAATGATTTTTGCTGCAGGCAATGTCCTTATCGTAACATTTCCTATATTATCATATGCATCAATCGCGTGGTATGCTGCAGGATCACAATAACACAAATAAAATGGTTTCACTTTTATCAGCTTCACTTCGCTGGTATCAGAAAGGCCGCTTGCAGCGCATTTCACTATAACCCTGAAGTAAGTAGCAGTGGTAATATTAGCCAATGCGATCTCTGTAGTATCATACACCGCTATGCTTGTCCAGCTAATGCTATCTGTCGACTGCTGCCAGGTATATTTCAGCCCTGCCACTTCCGATGTACCCGAAAGCGAAAGATTAAAATCTCTCCCACTGCATGGGTATACACTATCTATTGTTCCTGCCACCGGCTTAGCGCTGCATGGCGGCACCACCTGCACATAGTCTACGCCTATATCGCCAGATGTGCCACTGCTGTCGCTGACTGCCGCAAAACGCAATATAGTTTTAGGTGAGTTTGAATTAAAAGTGAAGTAATGTTTAGCCCAGGTATAGTCATTAGTTAAGTGCCCCAGGTAATTAAATGTAGTACCGCTATCTGCAGAAACATACACGGCCAGGGAATCAGTACCATCCTGGTTTAGATAAGAAAAACGCAATTGTTTCACACCTGTTGCAGTACTGCAGTCCAGGTACATATCCATTGTACCTTTCACCCGGCTGCCTGCTTCTGCACTATGAAACCTTGCGCTGTGGCTGCCATGTGCAGCTGCCGGCGTATATGCTCCTACACTGCTGCCCCAGCCGCCATCACTCACACCTTCATCGTCTCTGCGCCATGCAGCATTGCCATGTACCGGGCTTATTACCCAGTTGGTATCAGGCATTTCTTTAGTATCACATCTGTCTTTCCAGTTTTCAAAATCTTCCACTATCGGTAAACCTTTTGCAAACAACACCGGCACTGCAGTATGCACATACACCGGGCTGCTGGAGTCGCTTAGCCCACTGTTCACACACTTTACCTTTAGCCTGTAGGCTGCATCGCTCAGCACATATATAGTAGCGCTCGCATTCGTATCGTTTATAATATTGCTCCAGTTTGCGCCCGAGTCGGTAGATTTCTGCCATTGATATGCATATCCTGTAGCCAATGGCAATGTACCCGTTAGTGTCACATTTGCTGGCGGACAAGTATTTATTGGCCCTGCAGGCGACACACTGGTAATAGAAGGTGTTCCCGTGCATGGCGAATAATGGTCCACTTCCACATCATCTATATGCATATCAGTACCATAATCCGAGAACGCTTTAAATATGATATAGTTCACACTTCCGCTAAAGGAAGTTGGTATAACAAATGTGTATTGATACCACCCTGGTAACGTTACTATCGGCGAAAGGCCTATCGCTCTGTTGGCGCTCCCCAGCCTGGTAGCACCTACAGCCGTAGTGCTTGTATTTACATATACCGTTACAGAATCATGATATACTCCGCCACTGCTATCACGATACATCCAGAAAGACACCTGGTTATAGCCCACACTATAGACCGAGAAATCAAGCGATGGAGATGTAAGCTCCGCAGTGCCACCATTTTCTATACCATGACTGTTATAAAATGCATATCCCGCACCGCTATGGGTGGGCGCAGCAGGTATGCCTGTACCGCCCGGCTCCCTATACCAGGCGCAGCCGTATGAGGAGTGGCAGCCCGTGGAAGGCGACGTATAAGTACTATTAAGCCATCCGGTTGGCAATCCCGATCCATCAAAGCTTTCCGTTAGTAATACCTGCGCCCCGGATGGTTTGGCTGCTAAAATAAATAATAGGGCTACACTATATCTTAATAAGGTTTTCATTCTGTTCTTTGTAACACTCTTTATAAAAAAATTTCTTTCACTCCGCCGGGGTATATGGACGGATATGCCAAATTACCGAAATTATGTACGTCATCTGTCGTTTGCTACCAATTTTTAATGGCCAAAGGCATCACAAGGGGATAAGGATAGCGCCGTACAAGTGGGAACAATACTACTGCGCTGAAGGATACAAATAAGATAAAATTCATATGACAGTGTTTTATAGTAGAAATTAATTAATGGTTATATCTATACTATCGACACATTTTTGTTCCCGTTTGGTTGGGTTGTCACTACATTTTACCATTATTTCTGCTACTTTTACGGCCAAATTTCTATTTTATGCAGTTTCCTGAAACACTCAAATACACCAAAGATCACGAATGGATCAAAATTGAAGGCAATACAGCTACCATAGGCATCACCGATTTTGCACAGCATGAGCTGGGTGATATCGTATTCGTTGATATCAATGCAAAAGGTAAAGCGCTAAGTGCACACGAAATATTCGGTACTGTAGAAGCTGTAAAAACCGTTTCAGATCTTTACCTGCCTGTTAGCGGCACTATCACAGAAGTTAATCCTGAGCTGGAAGGCAACCCTGAATACGTAAACTCTGACCCATATGGCAAAGGCTGGATGGTGAAAATGACGCTTACTAACGCTGCTGACGCAAACGAACTGATGGACGTAACTGCTTACAAGCAGTTGATAGGCGAATAATGTATCGCATATTCTTAAATAATTCTCCTTATAAAAATAGAGCAAGGTTCCTGGCTACGCTGTGGACCTTGCTCATTTTCATTTTATGCCTCATGCCCGGCAAAGACCTGCCTGAGGTCAATGTCCCTTTTATTGATAAATGGACGCACTTCGCGCTCTTTGGCGCCTTCTCCTTCCTCTGGCTCTGTGGCTTCCCTAAAAGGAAGTTTGGCCACCTCACACTTATCTTTATTATTAGCGTGGCCCTCGGTTGGCTCATAGAGTGCTTGCAGGGCTACTATATTTCCCTCGGCCGCAGTAAGGATATTATGGATGCCCTCGCCGATGGCATTGGCGGCCTGCTGGGTATACTATTCTTTACCCTCTTATCTTCTCTCGCAAAAAAGAAACAACAAAGCACAAACAGCAATTAGCTAATTCCAAAGTAGCTTGAACCATATTGCCGCATTCATCTACATAGCCGCATTAACCACATTAATCGTTATTTTAGCATTTTCAAATAATAACGGATGATTTACCGCAGTAAAGCCCCATTACGTATAGGCCTCGCAGGTGGTGGCACCGATGTCAGCCCCTATTGCGATCTCTATGGCGGCACCGTGCTCAATGCTACTATATCCCTTTACGCCTATGCTTCTATCGAGCCTTTGGACGAACCAACTATTATCATTGAGGCTATAGACCACAATGAAAAAGTAACCTATCCTAATACAGACGAATTACCCATAGATGGTCGCCTCGACCTCGCTTCCGGCGTATATAATCGCATCGTAAGGGAATATGGCAAACTACCTTCTGGTTTTAAAATCACTACTTATGTAGATGCGCCCGCAGGCTCAGGTCTTGGTACTTCTTCCACGCTTACAGTCGCCATACTCGGTGCATTTACCGAATGGCTGAAGCTGCCGCTTGGTGAATACGATATTGCACACACGGCCTACCAGATAGAGCGTATAGAGCTCGCCATGGCGGGTGGCAAGCAGGATCAGTATGCAGCCACTTTCGGCGGTGTCAATCTTATGGAGTTCTATGGCAACGATACCGTTATCGTAAACCCACTCCGCATCAAAGATCGTTACATGTACGAGCTGGGCAATAACTTGTTACTCTACTTCACAGCTACCAGTCGTCTTTCTTCCACCATCATCGAGGCGCAAAGCAAAAACGTTACAGACAAAAACCAAACTTCTATAGATGCCATGCACCAGCTGAAAGAGCAGGCGCGTATGATGAAGGAAGCACTGCTGAAAGGTAAAATTCACGACATCGGTGCCATACTCGATTATGGTTTCCGCTTCAAAAAGCAAATGGCACAGGATATATCCAATCCGCTTATGGACGAAATATACGAAACAGCATTGAAGGCGGGCGCTACAGGCGGCAAGATCACCGGTGCAGGTGGTGGTGGCTTCATGATGCTCTATTGCCCTGCCAATACCAACTACAGCGTAAAGAAAGCACTTAGCAGGTTTGGTGGCGATTTTCGCAACTACCAGTTTACAGAAGGCGGCCTCTCCACCTGGAGCATCTGATATTTTTGAATTTTTAAAACACAACCAGTCAGCAAAGGCTTTTGAATTTTTACTTTTGAATTTGTAATTACATGGAATGTATTGTTTTAGCAGGCGGTTTAGGCACAAGGCTTCGCAGCAGTATCGGTGACTACCCCAAGTGCATGGCGCCTGTTAACGACCGTCCTTTTCTTTACTATATATTCAACTACCTCGAGCGTCAGCGTTGCAATAGTGTTATTCTCTCGCTCGGCTACAGGCACGAGGTAGTTACCGATTGGCTCCAAACACAGCAACCTTCTTTTCATATTAAGTATGTAATAGAAGATACACCGCTTGGCACCGGCGGCGGCATACAGCTGGCCTTGAAGGAGACAGTGAATGAAAATGTCACTGTCCTCAATGGCGATACTTTGTTCCATGCAGATCTTTCTGAGTTAATGTTATTACATACGCAGCACGCCTCAGCTACCACCCTGGCTTTAAAAAAAATGCAGCGCTTCGATCGTTATGGCACTGTGCAAACTGATGATAAGGATTGTATAATTGCTTTCGAAGAAAAGGGATATAAGGACACAGGCTGGATAAACGGCGGTATATACGCCATTAGCAAACCCGCATATCTTAGCAAAAATCTACCCCAAAAACATTCATTTGAAAAAGATTATCTCGAAGCTTTTGTACAGCAACATGCTTTTTATGGTATGCACAGCCAGGGCTATTTTATAGACATAGGAATACCTGAAGACTATAACCGTGCGCAGCACGATTTTAAAACATTATTTGAATGAATATTGCATTGATAGGACCTGCACACCCATTGCGCGGTGGTGGCATTTCTACTTTTAACGAACGACTGGCGGCCATACTACAACAGCAGGGTCACCAGGTTACTATCTATTCCTTTTCCCTGCAGTATCCTTCATTTCTGTTCCCGGGGAAGTCGCAGTTTACAGACGAGCCGGCGCCTGTAGGGCTCACTATCAAAAGCATTATCAATTCTGTCAATCCGCTTAATTGGCTCAAAGCAGGCAGAACCATCAGGAATGCCCGTCCGGATCTGGTCATCGTGCGCTATTGGCTACCATTTATGGGGCCAAGCCTTGGCACCATACTTCGCATCATTAAAAAGAACAAGCATTCACCAATCTTATGCATTGCAGACAATGTAATTCCGCATGAAAAACGTCCGGGCGACGTAACATTTACTAAATATTTTTTAAAACCCGTAGATGCATTCATTACTATGAGTCGCGATGTGCTTAAAGACTTGCAGCGCTTTACCGCCAAGGTTGCACGGTTTGTTCCACACCCTCTCTACGACAATTATGGAGAGGCCATAAGCAAAGAAGACGCTTGCAAAAAGCTGCATTTGGACGCCAATAAAAAATACATACTCTTCTTCGGCTTTATACGCAAGTACAAGGGGTTGGATATATTGTTAGAAGCAATGAACAATAATAGCTTGAAAAAGCAGGGAATAGAGTTGATTGTAGCAGGCGAATTCTACGGCGATGCTGCTGAATATGATCAGCTGATAGAAAAGTACGACTTGCAAGCGCGCATTCATTTATTTACCAGTTTTATACCCAATGAAGATGTACGCTATTATTTTTCTGCTGCTGACCTCGTAGTGCAACCCTACCGCAACGCCACACAAAGCGGTATTACGCAGATAGCTTACAGCTTTGAAAAACCAATGGTAGTAACTAACGTAGGCGGCCTGGCAGAAGTAGTGCCTGATGGCAAAGTAGGCTTCGTAGCCGAACCCAACCCTACCGATATAGCCGCCGCTATCCTCCAATTCTTCCAGCCAGGCAGCATCCCCAACCTGCACGAAAACATCCTCCACGAAAAAAACAAATACTCCTGGAGCACCTTCGTAAAAGCAATGATGGAAACTGTAGGGCTACAATAAAACACACACCCGTCATCGCGAGGCACGAAGCGATCTCACGAAATATAAATGTCATACGATGCGCACGAACCTTATCTGGTCAGGAATAGAATACGACTCCAAAGAACATTGTAGCATTACCACGCGCAATGGCATTACCACTGTCGATTCTGTCATCGTAGGCAGCTATCAGCAAGATGTTTACAGAGTAGCATACAAGCTCATCATCAATAGTAAATGTCAGGTAACGTCTGTAGAAATAAATAGCCTTGTCAACAATAAAGAAACTACTTACTCTTTACGTAGCGACGGAACAGGCAATTGGACATCGCACAATATAGAAACTGCAAAATTCAAGGGTTGCATAGACATAGACATCTCCCTCACACCATTCACCAACACACTTCCTATCAACCGCCTTCACTTATTAGACAACGAAAGCAAACAGATCAAAGTCCTCTACTTCGATATCCTCAACCATCAAATAAAACCCCTCCACCAGCAATACACCCGCCACTCAAAAACCGAATACAAATACGAAAACATCCCCAACGATTTCGAAGCAATAATAACAATAGATGACCAAGGCTTGGTTGTGAATTACCCGCAGCTATTTACCAGGACTGCTATGTCGTGAGCCAACAATCAACCCTTGAATATTGACAACAAAACAATTTTATATCTGACCTTTATAAGTGTTTATTAACCCTCTTATTGTATACTCCATTTGATCAGCTTGTTCTTGAAATTTGCCTTTAGTTTCTATATCATAAAGTGGAAGTTGCTCCCCATTCCATTCGTAAGTCGAGTTCAGCCTACTTTCCATAGCTCTAAGGAGATATGCATTTGCAATGATTTTGACTAATAGTTCACCTATTGAGAATATTAAATTGTTTACATCTTCTTTAAATTCTTGAGCCGTACGTATTATTTTACAATTATCCTGCACACTTTCAAAAGCCTTTGGCTTGTTGTGTTTATCGTTGTCTAATTTGCAAAAGCCATCCTGATGCTTGGTGCAATTCGATATAAAATTTACTATATGGACCGATGGAAACTTATGCCAATTACGAGCATTAAATTGCAGCTTTCTCTCGCAATATTGTTCTAACGGCTCAGTTTCATTTGTAATTTGATCGAGGATTATGTGCAATTCTTTTATGAAAACTTCATACTTGTGAAAAATCATTACATATCCCAATCGTATTGTTTCGTATCTCAATTCGTATACATCGTAATCAATAGTATCTAAGATGTGTTTGTACGATGACCTGCGAATATCATTAGTAGTTTGAACAATTTGCTCATTTACTTTAGGCAGGAAACTTTTTAGTAATAAATCACGGGTCGCATATAAACTTGTAATTTTTACAGCAATAAATGTTTGAATTTTTTTCAAATCAGGGTCTTCCATATTCTTCGAAAAATTTGGAATCTTTGAAAATCGATCAGCTAACCCTTTAATTTGCTCATCAAGCTGATTTGGCTTCTTATTATTCATATTTTTATTGTTAGGGTACGCAGTAATATATATTTCTTTGATTTAAACTTTATTTAGATGGATGATTACGATTTCAAATGAATTATTTATTGCTGATTTGTCCATTCCCTTTTTTTTAATATCTTAAGTAAGTTATACATTAGCAATCGAATATAAATTATTATGACATTGTATAATAAATATACTATTTTGTAGTAAATTGATTTTGTGCTATGTAATAAGAAATTACTTGTCCTTTTTGCTCTCATGTAGTCTAACTACATTTATCCCGGCACCTAGGGAATATGGAAAGCATAACTAAAACCCATATCCTATGCCTTCTAAAAAAAGCAAAAACAAAAGCGCAATATCTATAAAGTATCTTGCCATTTTAGCATATCCCAAAGCGAAAAGACATATAATAAACTTAATAAAAGATATCAATCTTAAGGCTTTTGTAAGGGATGTCGTGATTGGACTAGCAATAGAGTACCTAAAACGACTCATTTTTAAAATGTAATTTGTATTACAGGTACAATATTAACTATAGGGACATTCTTCCTTTCCCCGCAGGGTCTTCTGTCAAGAGACCCTGCGGCATCAAGGAACCTTGGCTGATATAACTACACAGCCACTTTTCAGGTTTCAGTCTTGGGAGGTGCCAGGGTGTGTTCTTTCGCTAACGGACAGATAAATGCTCGTTAAGGGATATCTTAGCTTATCCAATCATAAATGTCAAACCATTTTTTCCAATGATTATTTGTTAACCTGTAAAATGTCAAATGCCCCTCACCGCATGTAATGTTACATACCTGGGCCCAATAAAAAAGGCATAATGAATCACGCAAAAATATTGGCCTTGAAAATTCATAATAACCCGATACGCCATCATATTTTTCATAAAATTTTGACCACGCGTCTGCCCGATAAGTATTGAAAAAATCTGTCAATTCTTTGGAAGAAACTACAATTGCGCTGTCCAGCAAACCATTTATAGACAAAGGTTTGTTCATGCCTGATACGTATTGCAAAGTTTGTTGCTTCTCTTTTGAAGTAAGGATAAATGTTTGATCTGAATCTGAGGACTTTGTATGAATAATATTCTTCTTAAACTTTTCTTTAAGGGATCTACGCATAGCGTCAATTTCATTTGTATCCACTCCATTGCAGTACACTATGCGGTTTTGTAAGCAAGCCACAGGTAGTACCTGCCTTAGGAAATCCATTTCTTTTGGAGTAAGCGATTGCCCTGTCGAAACTGCATTATGCAAAATAAACAGGAATAAAAACCCTATTGCTTTCATAACCTTATAAAGATATGAATTTCTAATAGTGGGCATAACACCACAATTACTTAGTTCAGATATCACTTTTCGCCGCGTCTGTCCCGCAGGGTCTTCTGTCAAGAGACCCTGCGGCATCAAGGAGCATTAGCTGCCATAACTACACAGCTACTTTCCAAATTTTTAATTTCGACTTTTTACTTCTCCAATGTGGACATCTTTATTTGGAACCCGCTTGTTAATAATAGTATCTTACATTGCTGCGTTTCATTATAAAACGTAGCCGCTCTTTGACATACTGTAAACCCTCTATCCACTGTCTTCTGATAAGTATTTTTTACTTTACACTTTTTCAAATGCGACATTTTGTAACCTTTTGGGTAGTTTTTGCGTAGCAATGTAACATTTATTTAAATCATAATAAATCAGTAAAATCAATGCTTTCCGCCTATGCAGCTATAGCAAAACCTTCCATTATCTTTTTTCTCCCAAATGTCACATTTACCTCCCGCGTCGGGTTGCTTACTAAAAAACCTAAGCTATTATTTATAGCTTAGCGCACCATGAAGGCAAGGCTCCATACATTTTTAGACAGGCTGGCAGGCAGGCAAAACTGGATGCTTTTATCCACATTACTGCTCACCGCCTTATCGCTGTTCTTTGCCTTTCCCAGCTACAATGATATTGACCCACAGGCATGGGAGCCCTTTTTTCAAAAGGCAGCCACACCTTTTCAAAACAGCCCTTACCCTGCCGATGCGCATATCAACCAGCTCACCTTCCGCCTGTTCATGCCGCTATTAGTGCATTATACGCACCTGCGCATCACATGCCTCATGATACTTTATGGATTGATTGGCATTGCCAATTTCTACCTGGTGCTAAGAATAACCAATAGTATTTTCAATGACCGCCGCACCGCACAGCTCATAGGCCTCTGTGCAGCATTTATCTATTTTGGCAAATGCTCCTTTACAGAGGTAAGAGGTGAAATGTTTGATGGCGTGGCCATGTTCTTCCTGCTACTGGCACTCAATACAAGGTCTGCATTGTTAACAGGGCTCTTCATCTTCCTCGCCTCCTGGACAGACGAGCGCGGGCTCATAGCATCCTGCCTGGTATGGCTGTTTATCATTATCAATCAGCAGGACAAGAGTTTTATCAAGCGCTTCTTCAGTCCCTCGGTACTGTTCATCTACATTGCATGGGTTACCTACTTTGCAGGCAGGTATTTCCTCGTCGCACATTATGATATGCATGCAGGCAATGGCCCCGCCCTGTGGGCCCTGAGCTTCGAGATGAACAATATGCCTATTGGTATATGGTCGGCTTTAGAAGGTCTGTGGATATTGGTTATCTACTCCTGGGTGTTGCTCTATAAAGACAAGCAATATACTGAGCTGTTCCTGTATCTACTATTTACAGCCATTATACTTTTCACCAGCTTCTGTGTATGGGATATCACCCGCAGCGTCATGTATCTTTTCCCGGCAGTGTTCATATCGCTTAAGGTCATTAAAGACCGGCTGGATGTTACCGTATTCAACAGGCTGTTGCTGTATGCATTGGTATTATGCTTTGTATATCCTGCTTATTATTCCGGCGGCAAGAACCAGATATGGTGGACTTATCCTTTACCCTTACAGCTTATACGCTTTATTCATGCCTAAACAATACGCTTCACTACAGGCTGCGCATTACTATCCAGGCCCTGTATTTGCAGTACACCCGGCTGCATACCCGTTTGCAGGCTACCAACTACATCATTCATTTGCAGGGCGCAGGCACCATTGTAAGTACCCCATGTTATCAGGTTCTCCCAGCTAATATGCGGATGATGCTGCTTAATAGTGTAAAGCTCTGCCAATACAGACAGTTGATGATTAGAGGCCAGGCTATCCGTACCGATGCATATTTTAGCATGCTCTCTTACAAACATATCTACGTCGGGCAATGCATTCTCTATGTAAAGGTTAGCATTAGGACAAAAGCACCAGTACACATCAGTCAGGTAAGCCTTTGCCACCTGTAAGTCTGTAAGTGATGTATAAGTATTGTGTATGAAAATAAAAGGATGCGTTGGTGAAAGCCACTCCAGGTAAGTCTGCAGAGAGGTCTTACCAGATGGCTGGAAGAAATCATCATCAATGTTCATACCATGCAGCAGCGATTGCACAGGCCCTTTCTTCAGCAGGTAATATTCGTCTTCTGCCCTGCTCTCCTGGTTGTGTATGGAAATTAGCGCCTGCTTATCATGGTCATCTATCATCCTGAAGAGGCGAAAGGATACAGAATATGGCGCATGCGGCACTATTGATTGCCTTAGCTTTTTGCTTCCCGCTGTTTGCGCAGCAAAAGCATCATATACTTCTGCAGACCTTGCAAACTGCTTCTCAGGATTCTCAGCAAAACCAATAGCCTCTACAAAACTATGCACATGAAGTTTATCAAGTCCCCGCACATCAGTAGTATCTGTAACATTGGCTATATCACCTACAGCTACTACACCTTGCTCCAGCAATTCCTCATAAGCCTTATGCCTCGCTTCCAGCTTCTGCTCATCACTAAAGTCATTTCTGTACTTAGGTATGCTTTGCAGAAAAGGTATCAGCCCTGTCTGTTCAGGTACTACACCTTTCATGTGCGAAAGCTCCAGGTGGCAATGTGCATTTACAAAGCCCGGTGCCAACACACCTTCATAGAACACTACTCCATCTTTAACATCACTATGAAAAGCTATGATGGTGCCATCATCCGCTACTTCCAATACAGTACCTACGGGCAGCCATTTATGGCCATCATGTATGCGTTCTGCAGTTATAAATGACATCTTAACTCTTAAAATGTTTCAATACTATTACTTCCTTTTCATCAAGGAAACGCCACTTGCTACGCGGCAGGTTCTTCTTGGTAAGGCCGGCATATATCACGCGGTCCAGCTTTTCCACCACATAGCCCAGCGATTCAAAAATGCGGCGCACTATACGGTTGCGGCCGCTATGTATCTGGAGCCCCAGTTCCTTTTTATCATCCAGGTAAGACATTTCATCTACACGCACCATGCCGTCTTCCAGTTCTATACCTGCCATTATTTTTTCAAAATCTGCCTTGGTCAGTTGTTTGTCCAGCGTTACCTGGTACACTTTCTTCACCTCGTAGCTGGGGTGAGAAAGGCGCTGTGCAAGATCACCGTCATTGGTCATAAGCAGGAGACCGGTAGTATTTCTGTCCAGCCTGCCTACAGGGTACAATCTTTCCACGCCGGAGTTAGCAACCAGGTCCATCACCGTTTTGCGTTCCTTCGGGTCATCTGTAGTGGTAATAAAGCCTTTAGGTTTATTCAGCAGTATATACACCATATCCTTTACAGGAAACAGCTTTTTGCCTGCCATAGTTACTTTATCGCCTTCTTTTACTTTATAGCCCGGGTCTATCACCAGTTCGCCATTCACTTTTATCTTGCCCTGGCGTACCAGCTCGGCTGCATCACGACGGCTGCATTCTCCACTATGCGCTATATATTTATTAAGCGGCATTTGCGCTTCAGGCGTTTCACCATCTATGTCATCATCAAAGTCTTCGTATCTCTTTTTGAAAGGTATTTCAGGCCTGGACTTTTTATAACCCCTATCAAATTTCTTTTCGAAGCGACGTGGTGTGCTATCAGGCAACTCCTTACTGAAATCAGGCGATTTCTCAATAGAACTATCTTCATCTTCCTGCGGCTTGCGTCTTGTCTTTTGCTCGAATATATCCATGTCGCCCCAGCGCTTTGGCTTGTCTTCAGAGCCGCCTTTATCCTGCCTTGGCCCGTGTTTGGGTTTTGCGCCATAAGCGCCTTTATCCTGTCGCGGTGCGCGTTTTGGTGTTTCTTCCTGTCCGCTACGATCAGGCTTTGGAAGGTCTTTGTAATCGGTAAACTTCTTTTTTTCGAATCCTGGTTTATCATCGCGTGTGCCGCGTGTACCATAAGGGCGTTTTTCGCCATTCCCGTTGTCACGCGTACCATAAGGGCGTTTTGGCCTGTCACCTCCCCGGTCGCTATATGGACGATTAGGCTTGTCATCGCGATCTCCATAAGTGCGTTTTGGCTTGTCGTCACGGTCACCGTAAGAACGTTTTGGTCTATCATCTCGGTCGCCATAAGAACGTTTCGGCTTGTCATCACGATCACCGTAAGAACGTTTCGGTCTATCATCTCGGTCGCCATAAGGGCGCTTTGGCTTGTCATCGCGATCTCCATAACGTTTCGGCGTGTCATCACGGTCCCCATAAGAACGCTTCGGTCTATCATCACGATCACCGTAAGGACGCTTTGGCTTATCGTCACGGTCACCAAATGAACGTTTCGGTCTATCATCACGATCACCATAAGGACGCTTTGGCTTATCGTCACGGTCGCCATAGGAGCGCTTTGGCCTGTCATCATCCCTTCCAGAGCCGTAGGAACGCTTCGATCTATCACTATCGCCTGACCTGTCAGATGTTCTTTTTGGACCTCTGCTGTAGGCACTTCCACCTTTCTTATCTCTAAACGAATCTCCGGTTCCAGATTTCCTATGGTTGGAAGATGACGGCTTCTTTTTCATTCTAAATATTACTTTCGATAAAACAATAATGGGCAAAGGTACAATATTAGGCGCGTGCACCCTAAACACAAATATGCAACCCTCTCACCGACCTTGCTAAAATTTTTATGCTTTTCTGTAACTTTTTCTTTTTTGCAGCGATATACTTACTGAATGGAGCTTAAAGACTACAATTCATGCGTACAGGAATGGGCTGATCCACTTTTCCGCTTTGCATATAAATGCACCGGGAATGCAGAAGACGCACGGGATGTAGTACAAAACAGCTTCGAGGTGCTATGGCAAAAAAGGCAGGAAGTATATACAGACAAAGCAAAAGCATTCCTATTCCAGGTGGCATACAGGCAGTCGGTAGATGTTTTCAGGAAGAAAGGCCGGGTGCAATATACCGAGCAGCCGGAGCTTTCAGGCAGCAGTAACCCCGGCAACCCTGACCTGAAGCGCATATTGGAAAGAGCTTTGGCCCAGCTGGATGAGCAAGCAAGAGCATTGGTTTTATTGAAAGACTATGAAGGATATCATTATGATGAAATAGCACAGATAACCAACCTATCAGAAACGCAGGTAAAGGTGTACCTGCACCGTGCACGGAAAACTTTGAAAAACTATTTGGTAAGCGTAGAAAACATATTATGAACATGGTGACTCTGGAAAATTATGAAGCGTATATAATAAGCTACGTAGATGGTGAACTGAATGCTGCCGAATTGCAGGAGCTGGAAGCATTCATGGCCCTTCACCCGGAGCTGCGCAGTGAAATGACCGCCTATGAAAACACCCGCCTACTGCCGGATACCAGTGTAGTATATACAGACAAAGAAACATTACTTAAACAAGCACCCAAACGCAGTATCAGTCTTAGCCAGTGGCGCAGCTATGGAGCAGCGGCAGGCATTATCGCCCTTATAGGTACTGCTATTCTGCTGGCGCAACATACGAATAACCATGTAACAACCGTAGTAAATGTAACTGTTAATAAAACCACCATACAAGCCCCTGTCAACCCTATCGCTCATGAAAACCCTGTTAAAGACACAGCTATGCAACAGCCAGCTATAGCTATTGTAAACCATGGAACTAAAGCCCGGCCCGGCAATACTTCTTTAAAACCTATTAACAGGTCGACAATGACCAATTATCAAAATATAACTCCACCCAGTCAGGAAAAAACAGCGGCTGACAAGCCGATTGAGATTGCTAAAACTACCGTTTTACCTGAACCTAAAACCCCAAGTATAGATACTGTAGCGCCAGTGAAGGTGCAAACAGCAGTCACTAATACCCCTGCGGAAACTATGGTTGCCAATAACCCGGAAGAAAAAGACCCATTCGCATGGCTACCTATAGACGATATAAAGAAACAAGGACTGAAAGACCTGAAAAAGACAGTGGATAAAACAGTGAGGGAAGTACGTAGCGTAACCAATAACCTGAAAGAAACTGCTCTTGTTTTCAAATTTGGTAAAAAAGAAATCACACTAAACTTTTAAATAACTACAATAAATATTTTTATGAAACTCGCATATCTCTTCATTATCACCGTATTATTTGCTAATGCCGCAAATGCCCAGGAAAAAACAGACACTGCCAAGAAAAAACGTTCGCATTATGTAAATATTGGTACCAACGGCATTAATTATGGCTCAAGGAAGGAAAAAGACACCACTGAATCTAAGGCCGATGACAATAAAGAGGATGACCCGTTCAGCGTGCACTGGGGTATGCTGGACCTTGGTTTTAACTCTTTGAATGATAAAACCAATTACAATTCTGCGGCAGCTCAAAATTTTCTTCAGGTTGACCCTTCATTGAAAAACAAAAACCTGTTTAACCTGAACCAGGGAAAGAGTATAAACGTGAATATATACCCTATAATGACGAAATACAGATTATATGCCAGCAAGCACGAGAAGCTATACCTGGTAAGCGGCTTAGGATTACAACTATATAATTTCCGCTTTGACAAGCCAGTAACATATATAAACACCACAGAACCCGCAGTAATTATGAGCACTACTAACCTAAGTAAGAATAAACTGGCTTTCGATTACCTTATGATTCCGTTAGAAATTGTAAGTAAAACCAAGGTTGGCAATAAGACATGGCTGGTGTATGGTGGTGGCATAACAGGTGGCTACAGGTTAAACTCATGGATGAAACAAAAGTCAGATGAATTTGGAAAAAGAAAAGACCATGACAGCTTCAATTTCCAGGATTTCAATAGCTGCCTGATGGGCGAAATAGGGCTGGATGGATACTTCAGGCTATATGCTACTTACCAGATCACTTCTTTACAGTCTGATGCGCTTAACCAATATCCATTCTGCATAGGCATCCGTTTTATGGGTATTTAGTCGATTGGATTATAAAAATTAATGAAGGCGAAGCTTATAAGCTTCGCCTTCATTAATAAGGTATGGATAATTAAGCTTTATTCATTTCTTCAAGCAATACGGGATGCGCTTCTTTAAATATTGCCAGCATTTTATCAAGCAGTGAGGTAATTTCATCCATACCTGACTGTTGTTTTGCAAGCGCTTCAATTTTGGCAAGGTCATCAAACATATCTTTCACTTTTACTATACTCACGCTCGACTTTAAGAAATGTGCCTGCTTATAAATAGCGTCCCAATCCTTTGTATTACGTATCAGGTCTTCCAGCTTTTCCAAACCTTCGGGCGTAGTGGACAGAAATATCTCAATTACATCGTGTATATATTGCTGGTCGTTATCTGATATCTCGTATAGAAAACTAAAATCTACAATTGATTGTTTCATTGTTTGTGTTTTACTTTCTTTTAAATCCCCTTGCTCTTTATCCTTTGTCACTTTAAGTATTTGCAAGTATAAATCATTTGGCTCAAAAGGTTTTGAAATAAAACCAGTCATACCTGCTTCAAAACATTTTTCCGCTTCACCCTTCAGCGCGTCTGCAGTCATAGCCAGGATAGGAATATTATTTTTCATCACCTGCCTTATGTAGCGAGTAGCTTTATAGCCGTCTACCTCCGGCATCTGCAGGTCCATTAGCACCACATCAAAAATCTTTCCCTGCATTTGTTCCACCGCTTCTTTGCCATTGCCCGCTATCATCACAGTAGCGCCCTGGCGCTGCAGTGTATTTTTTACTACTTTTTGATTTATTATGTTATCTTCTGCTACCAGCACGTTGATGCCGCCTAACAGATTTTTTTCAGTACCATTATTCCCACGGGTACCGGCAACAGCTACTTCCCTACCTACAATGTACGGAATAGTAAATGAAAATACAGAGCCCAAACCTAAGGTACTTTCTACTTCTACCCTGCCCTGCTGCATCTCTACCAATTGCTTCACTATTGCGAGGCCGAGCCCTGTGCCGCCATATTTTCTTGAAGTGTTGAGGTTATTCTGTGTGAAGCTTTCAAAAATATACTCGAGTTTATTCTGTACTATGCCTATGCCTGTATCTTTTACATCCACTTTCAGGTCTATTTTACCAGTACTTGTCTGCTGCCCTGCTACATATATGTCTACCGAACCATTAGTAGTGAACTTGATAGCATTACCTGCCAGGTTAATAATTATCTGCTGCAGGCGTAAAGGGTCTCCCAATAAAACTTCAGGTACTGAGGTATCAAAAAAGAGGTTAAGCTTTACCATTTTTTCTTCTGCCTTAAAGCGCAACGGATATACTGCTTTTTCTACTACCTGCTTTACTTTAAAATTTGTATGGTCGAACTGAAATTTGCCTGATTTTATTTTTGAGAAATCAAGAATATCATTGATGATAGATAACAGGTTTTCAGCAGACTCCTGGATATTTTCTGTGAACTCATGCTGTTCCTGGTTTAGAGGTGTGCCTAACAGCAGGTTGCCCATGCCTATTATACCATTCATGGGTGTACGTATCTCGTGGCTCATATTTGCAAGAAAAGTTTCCTGTGCCACTTTTGCTTTCTCTGCCTCTTTCTTCGCATCTACCAGCTTTAGCTCATTTTCTTTACGCTCGGTAATGTCAGATACCAAACCACATATATGCTTTACTTGCCCATGCTCATCAAACAATGGGAATTTCGTTACCCAATAATACTGCATCTTGCCATCCCTTTCCCTTTTTTCCTCTACGCTTACCGGCGTCTTGTATTCCAGTATAGTATTGTCCACATGTTTGGCCTCAAGATAGTAATCGGTATCATGCATTATTTCGCGATCAGTTTTGCCTATTATACCTTCTGTAGGTAAATCCGTAAATTCTTCCATATTCTTATTCACCACCATATAGCGACCTTGCAGGTCCTTTATATATATGGCAGAAGGAATGTTATCTATAATAGATTGTATCAACTGTTGCTGCTGTCTTCTTTCAGCTTCTGCTTCTGACAATTCAAGCTGGAGTTTCTTTTCGTCGTCTATATCCCACATTACAACTTGCCATTCACCACTTTCTGCCTGCTCTTTATTTACATGAAATATCCTGCAGGAAACCCATTTGTTTCGTCCGCCGTCAGTATATATTTTCAGTTCAAAGGAGTTGTTATAAGTTCCCTGATTCACTGCATTGTCTATTATGCCGCTTAGCTGCTCCCGAAAAGAAGGAAGCACACATTTAACCAATGGCACAGAAACCAACTCTTCCGGCTTAAAGCCAGCTAACTCCTCAATACTTTTACTTGCAAAGTTGATTACTCCTTTATTATCTATTACCAGCATTATCAATCCCGAATCTTCTACAAGCGTCTTATATTTTGCTTCATTTATCTGCGCTTTTTGCTCGGCGAGGGTTCTTCTTTTTATGTTGTGATTGATTTTATAAAGTGCTATGATGAGGAAGATAGTAATAAGCACGTAGCTTATTAATGAGAATACTACCCTTGACTTACTGTAATAACGATTGTTTTCTATTCTTTGTGCCAGTAGGTTCAGCTCTTCTTTCTTAAGGTTTTCTAACGACCAACTTATCTCTTCATTTACTTTTACCAGTGCCACGGGTTCTGCAAAGACTTTTTGACCAGCAGATACTTTATCGATCAGTTCTTTTGAAATATCAATTTTATTATCAATAAGACTTGAGTATGCGAGCAATTTTCCCTGTTCCTCTTTGTCATCTTTTGCAAGCCAGAAAAGATTGCCTACATCAGTCTTTAAATTCTGGATGTTCTCATTGATTTTTTTAACGTAAGCGGCATTTTTAGTTAATAGATACCCCTTTATAGCAGAACTAACCTTTTCATTATCACCGTCTGCCGAGCGGATGTTGCTCAGTACGTCATTAGTATGTATTACCATTTGGTCTGAATCACTAGACCGCTCGTACAACACATAAGCCTGAAGAAGATATATAAGAAAAAAAATGCCAATGGTAATATTGACAATGAGAAAAGATTTTCCCAACGGAGACGCCACAGAACGGACATTTTTCCTGGTTGATAATGCAAGTTTCATTTGATGTATAATGAGGTAGATTATTTAATTGTTTCCACGGAGTGATAAAATTATTAAGCCGGCCTATTTTTTTGTCAATTTGGTACTTGGTTAACATCTGTTTATAATATGTTATTTTGTATAATATATTTTAAGCTATATATCAAGCTCTGTGACGCGCGATTATAGTACATTAAAATTAGATTAAAATAATATTAGATAAATTAATGGGTATGATTATTGTAGCGCATATGTTAATATCAGCTTAATTTTTATTTCTTAGTCATAAGCTTTATTTTTGTGTCAACTGAAAACATATAGAGGAAGGTTTAATTCATCTATATCTACATTTGGTTTGCTATTAAAGCTTATGCTGTAGCCAAACATAATGCACTCATGAATTATAAAATTCGTATCCTACCACGTTGGTTAATATTTTTGCTTGATCTGCTCTGTGTACAAGGCTCTCTTTTCTTTTCTTTTTTATTGAGGTTTAATTTTGATCTGGAACAGGTTAACAATTATTCATTAAAGCTTATTCTTGGTCTTTCACTGGCCATAAATGCAATACTTTTTTATATATTAAGGAGTTATGCAGGTATTATACGCTATACTAATATAGAAGACACCTTCCGTCTGCTTATTATTAATTCTATCACAGCGCTTTTCTATTTTACTATAAACCTGATAATCAACCAATCTCATAGCATTTTATTATTTCCTGTTTCTGTAGTTGCCATAAACTTCTTTACTGCCAACTTTGTACTTATATCATACCGCCTGTTGGTGCGGTATTGCTTTAAATTCTACAAACTCAATAAACAGGTAGAAAAACACAGAACTAAAGCAGCAGTATATGACACTACGGAACATGGCCTGCATACTAAAAAAGTAATAAACGACCTGCCAAATGGCGACATTCAGATTGTCGCTTTCCTGGACGATACGATGGCGAAGGGCGGTAACCTGATGGAAGGCTTGCCTATATACCATACCGATGAAAACAGTATACAAAAACTGAAAAATGAAGGCGTCGAGCTATTCATTATAGCGAACAGAAGCATACCAAAGGAAAAACTCAATTACCTGGTTGATATCTGTCTCAGCTATGGCATCAAGGTACAGCAGGTACCACCAATACAACAATGGTTTAATGGTAAGCTAGCCAGCGACCAACTGAAGAACATAAATATTGAAGATCTGCTGGAAAGAGAAGTGATAAAGATCACTAATGAGAACGTATATTTTGAGCTAAAAGACAAACGTATATTGGTAACGGGTGCCGCAGGCTCTATAGGTAGTGAACTGGTACACCAGCTAATAAATTACCGCCCTTCGCTCATCATACTTTGCGATAAGGCTGAAACCCCGATGCATGACCTGGGTATTGCACTGCGCGAAAAGAATACACATGTAAACATAAAATCTTACATGGGTGATATATGTGACAGGGTAAGAATGGAACACCTGTTTGAGATATATAATCCTGAGGTTGTATTTCATGCTGCAGCATATAAACATGTGCCGCTCATGGAAGACCATCCTTCCGTAGCCATAATAAACAATGTATTAGGTACTAAAATTCTTGCGGAGCTTGCTGTGGCTAATGGAGTGGATAAATTTGTGATGGTATCTACTGACAAGGCAGTAAACCCTACCAATATAATGGGGGCTTCAAAGCGTATAGCTGAAATATTTACGCAGAGCTTCTACAGACAATTATCGAACGAGGCTAAAAATAGCAAGAACGAAAACCAACAGCCTACGCGTTTTGTAACCACCCGCTTTGGTAATGTGTTAGGCTCTAATGGCTCCGTAATACCGCGCTTTAAGCAACAACTGGAAAAAGGTGGCCCAATAACAGTAACACACCCGGAAATAACACGCTACTTTATGACCATACCTGAGGCATGCCAACTGGTAATAGAAGCCGGGGTAATGGGACAGGGTGGTGAAATATTCGTATTTGATATGGGTGAACCGGTGAAGATCGTAGACCTTGCCCGTAAAATGATAAAATTGGCTGGGAAAGAACCTGAAGTAGATATACAAATAGTATTTACAGGATTAAGGCCGGGAGAAAAACTGTATGAGGAACTGCTGAATGACGCTGAAAATACAATGCATACTTATCACGATAAAATATTGATTGCAAAGGTGCGTGAATATGACTTTGACACTGTAAGCAGGAAAGTAGATAAACTGATAGCCAGTGCAAAAAGACATTACACCCTGGAAACAGTAGGACAAATGAAAGAATTGGTGCCAGAATTCAGAAGCGCTAATTCGGTATATGAAAATCTTGATAAAATACTAGACTAAAAGATATTAATATAAAATAAGAAAGCCGATACAAAATTGTATCGGCTTTCTTATTTATCAGTGCTTTTAGTTTAGCGCCCCCTTTTAAATACGTGGCCTATGGTCATAAAGATGATCTTAAAATAATTAGCAGGAGTGGGTGACTTAATAAATATGTTATTGAATCTTATCTTCTCCGGCATTATATGCGCTATATAATATTGCTCAGGATCACTTTGCGTATGCAACAAATCGTTTTCATTTTTATACTTTATTGAAGCAAGATCAGTAATGCCCGGGCGCACATTTAAAATTTTCTTTTGCTCGTCAGTGTAAAGATCTACATACTTTTTCACTTCCGGTCTTGGCCCTACTATACTCATGCTACCCGTCAAAACATTAAACAGTTGTGGCAACTCATCCAATTTATACTTCCTAAGGTAATAACCCGAACTTGTTATACGGGTATCTTTACCAATGGTAAGCAAGCCTCGCTTATCGGCATCTACATACATAGAACGGAACTTGTATAACCAGAATTCTTTACCACCAAGGCCTACTCTTCTTTGCTTATAGAACACCGGGCCTTTA
>Ga0268266_10001406_pt1 | contig 28759 bp, 25 predicted proteins | sample KBSS13metaG_FD_190356 | JGI IMG/M metagenome (GOLD analysis project Ga0268266, IMG submission 190356) | Switchgrass rhizosphere microbial communities from Kellogg Biological Station, Michigan, USA - KBS S1-3 metaG (SPAdes) (version 2) | ecosystem: Host-associated > Plants > Roots > Rhizosphere... | reverse complement strand
CGCATTGGACATTGATGGAACGCTGCTGGACAGCCGGTGGAAGCTGCCTGATGCGAACCGCGCGGCCATTCGCGAGGCGGCTCGGCGCGGGATTGAAGTGGCGTTGGTCACCGGACGGAGATACGATTTCGCTCTGCCCGTGGCACAGGATTTGGGCTGCCCGCTGACGATGATCGTAAACAACGGCGGAATGATTCGAGCGAGCGGCGGCGAGACTCGGCTGCGACACCTGTTGCCGGCGGATGTGGCGCGGGGCGTTCTGCAGATGTGCACGAAGTGGCGCGAAGGTGCCGCAGTGATTTTTGACCGGCCGCGCGCAAACCAGTTGATGCTGGAGCGGCTGGATGCGGATGACTCGATCCGCTACGCATACTATTCGCGGAACCTGGAATTTATCGGATTTGCCCAGCCGCTGGAGTCGTGCCTGACCGAGGACCCGCTGCAAGTGATGTACTCGGGAACCGTGGCAGAAATGGACGAAGCGGAAAAACTGTTGGCGGCGTCCTCCTTGGCACAGCGCGTTCGTCTGGCGGTGACGAAGTACGCGGCGCGCGATTTCGGGATGCTGGACGTGCTGCCGCCGGGCTGCACCAAGGGCGCGGCGCTGGCCGAATGGGCGCAGCGGCAGGGGCTGCGGCGCGAAGAGATTTTGGCCATCGGCGACAATCACAACGACCTAGAGATGCTGCACTTCGCGGGCATTCCCGTGGTAATGGGAAATGGTGTGCCGGAACTGAAAACTTACGGATGGCACGAGACGCATTCGAATGACGAGAGCGGCGTGGCGGCTGCGATTGAAAAGTTTGCGCTGCGCGAGGCGGAATCGTGCGCGTGATATACAGCATCGCGGCCGTGACGGTGCTGGCTGCTCTGCCGGCCGTTGCGCGTGCGGACTATCTCGTATTGCGGAGCGGCGCGCGGGTCAACGTAAGCTCCTACGAAGTGCGGGGCGACAAGCTGCGCGCACAAATCGGGGGCGGCTGGGCCGAGTTCGCGGTTGCCGACGTCGTGGCCGTTGAGCCGGAAGAGATTTTTGTGGCGGCGCCGAAGATGCCGCTGGAACAGGCACCGTTCGGCGAGCTGATACGAAAGGCCGCAGCGAAGTACAACGTGGATGCAGACCTGGTCTTCAGCGTAGTGGCAGCGGAATCGAATTTCAATCCCAAAGCAATTTCGCGGCGCAACGCTCGCGGTTTGATGCAGCTGCTACCGGAAACGGCGCGGCGGCTGGGCGTAAAAGATATTTTCGACCCGGCGCAAAATATTGACGGCGGCGCGCGATATCTGCGGGACTTGTTGAAGATGTACGACGGCGACCTGCCGTTGACGCTGGCGGCTTATAACGCTGGCCCGGGCGCGGTACAGCGCTATGGCAGGATTCCTCCCTACAACGAGACCATCAAATACGTGCGCGCGATTCGAAAGACTTACGCGTTGCGGAAATCAAACGGCGAGAAGACCGCTTCAGACGGCTCCGGCGGCGGCCACTGAAAAGGCCAGCTTCTCAAGCTAAAATCGAAATAGAAAGTTACTGAGGATCTTGCTGCGGCTGGTCGGGCGTGGTTTCTGGCGGCATGGGGTTGGGATTTGTGGGCGAAGTCGGTGACGTCGTTCCCTGCTGGCCGAAAGGCGTTTGCTGCTGCGGCTGCCCGAGCGGAGTCGATCCAGCTGGCGGCGTGCTGCCAAACGTCATGACGTCCTTCGAAGGATCCCAAATAAATTCGAATTGCCGATAGTTCTTGGCTTTTTCGTAAATTCTGAGCGAGTGCTGGTTGATCTTACTTCCAACCCCGATGATGTTCCCGCCCATGACTGCTGGAGGTTCAGAGTTAAGGAGGGCTTCGTTGGCAGCTGCATCGGCCTCGGCCGCAGCGTCAGAGGAACCCAGGCCGCCAGGCTCCGTCGTATCGGCCGAAATTGCACCAAGCTGCCCCTGCGGACTTTGTATGCCGCCGGGAGTCATGCCTGCTCCGCCAATCTGCCCCGTAGGCTGGCCAAAAGGCTGCCCAAGGCTTTGGCCGAACTGCTGTTGCCCGCCAGGCAAGCCGGGACCGCCGATGTTTGGCGCTGTAAGGTTCTGGAAGCCACCGAGACCGGTGAGCTGAAGCGCGCGCTGCGGCTTGAGGCTGCCAATCAGCTGGCCGGCTGGCCCGACATAGATCAGGCGCCATTCCCCGTCCTTGCCATTCATCGGATCCTTGTAGGCCTGACGCATGAAGCGAATGTTGCCGATTTTCGGCTTCGTTAAGTCTTCGAGCGAAGTCGGAAATTTGCCGGTCTTGCGGTAGTACATCTTGATGCCGCGTTTGTATTGATTACCTCGCCAGACCATTTCTTCTTCGCGCTCGCGCATTACCTGGTTCTTGGCGTTGGGGACGACGGCCATGGCGGCAATAAACACCAGGGTCGCTAAGAGAAGCACCAGCATGATCGCATAGCCGCCTTGCTGCTGGCTCCGACGGCCAGCACGCCAATGCGGTGATTTGCGCGGACGATTCACGATACGGGCCCTGCGTCCTCGATATTTTTGTGACCCTGGATGTGCGACGTGATGTCTTCGAATTCCAGAGTTGCATTGCCGATTTTCAAAATCCGGTAGCGGCCCAGAAGAGTGTCGCCTTCGGCAGCCACAAAGACTTCATCGCCGTCGGTCAAGTAGGCCCGGCGCGCAGTGCCATTGGGGACTGTGCCATAACCGTAATATTTCAATGGCAGTTCGGCGACTGGCGGAGGAGGCGGCGGCGGCGGTTGGTAGTCCTTGTCACCTGGCTTTGGTACGCGAGCCGGCGGCGGAGGAGGCGGGGTAGCGTTAAATGGATTCCTGCCGGTACTTTTGTATTCCGAGCTGCGACTGGCTTCGCGCGCCGCTGTGCGCAGCTTCAGATTGTCCACGTTCATCGGGGTGTAGTTTTGCGCGATCATCCCGGAACTCACGGCAACCGGATTTTGCTTGCTGTTGTAAAGCCACGCCGCGCCCGCGATCAGCAACAGGACCACCAGGGCGATGATTTGCTTCTGCTGCTTCATGCGGCAGTCCGGAAGAACGTCTTCATGTGCAAGCCGATGCGCAAGTCGTCCGGGCTCTGCTGCGATCCAGTCTGCAGGACGACGGAGTCAACCGCGTAGGGGTTGCGCGAACGTTGCAAACTGTTCATGAACTTCACGACGTTGCCGTAAGCCCCGTTCACGGAAATATCTACTTCCACCTGTGTGAGATTGCGGCCGGGCAGCACCTTCTGCCGGAAGACCAGCGCCTGTATTTGTAGTCCAGCCTTCTTAGAGAGTTCATCAAGTTCCGCCGTAATGGCGGAGTTGCCGGTATTTGCCGAAAGAAGCGACGTCTCAAACCGGTCACAGTCAGCGACAGTAGCGGGAAGGTCATGCCGGATGCGATCGGCGTTGTCCACGTCGATCCGGTAAAGATGAAGCTTGCGGGAGTCCGCCATCAGCTCGGACATTGACCTACGTGAAACATTCGCCGCGTGCCAGCTGTACGCAGCGAGGGCGAGGTCGCCAACCAGGAGCAGAGCCAGCCCGGCGATGATGAGCCTGCGTTTGACGATAAGCGCCCTGTCCATCAAGTCCTCGAGTAAATCGCGTTGAGTTCCATAAGGGCTAGATCCGTGTTGCCTGAGACGACATTGGACGTCCGCACGTTCAGGAGGGTCACTTCGCTAAAGGCGGGCGAATTCTCCATCGCGCGGAGAAATTTGACCTTAGCCTCGTCGGAAACCACGCCGACTGTAAGGTGGACAAAGACGTGCCCCTTTTCGAGTTTCGGCTGGATGCTGACAACGTGAACGCCGACAGGAAGGGTCTTTTCAAGATCCATGAACATGCGCGTCCAATCGAAACTGCTTTCATCGATGAAACCGTTAAGAAACGCCACGCGATCCTTAAGCTTCGCATTTTCCTGACGCGCAAAAAATTCGTCGAGTTCCTTGCGGCGCCCTGTCAACAGCGCCGCCACGCGATCGTTATCCTGTTCTTTGCGCCGCAAGTCCTGCTGCGCGCGAAACTCGCTGTAGACGTGCCAACCCAGCGCGAGGAAAAGTACGCTGCCGAGAACCGCAACAAGTCCTGCGGATACGTAGAACTTGCGCTGAGACTCCAGCGGCTTGGTCGCGATATTGAGGCGGACATTCATAGGTGGTCGCGGTCGCTAATTCCTCTGCATCATCCAGCCAACGAGCCCTTCCAATTCCCTCTCGGCCAACGGTCGCGCATCGGCGGAAACGCGGCCCTCTGAAATAGCCGTGTGCAGCAGCGAATGCACTTCGCAATGGAATTCGTTTTCGAGCGGTGGAACAAACTCCGGCAACCTGGCGCCCAGTCCGGCCACGCGCACGGACTGAATGCCTTCCTGCCAAGTATCCTGATAATAGGCGGCCACGGGATAAATTTCTTCCAGCAGCGCTTGCGGTGTGAGTTGCGCGACTTGTGCTGGTAAGTCGGTGCAACGGTAGCCGCACAGAACGCCCTCGCGGACAATCGCGGTAGTGAGCGCTGCCCCCGAGATTCGCGCCAGGAGCGCTGGGCGCCGGTCTTCGAGCAACGAAACCGCGGCAAGCGAAGAGCTGAGCACAACTCCCGGGTGAAAACCGGCTTGCTCGGCGGCAGTTTCATATTCGCGGACAATGCGCAGGCGACCGAGCGCCGTCACGACGTCCACGCCGCCTTCACGCGGAGCCTGTCGCATGTAGGAAATCAGGGTTTCTTCGGCCTCAAACGGAACGCTCTTTTTGAGTTTCCAGCGAAGCATCGGAATCGCTTCTTTAGAGCTACGCGGAAACTGATCAAAATGCTGAACGAATACGCGAACAACCGGATCGGGCAGCAACAAGGCGGCGTCCTCTTCGCGAACTCGGAGGCGCTCCCGTATGCCTTCCATCGCTGTACGCACCGCCGCAAGGTTCACCAGATTGGTTTCTACCGCCGACGGAACGATCGCACCCGGCGGCAACGCTTCCACCGCGAAGCCATCGAGCGACCCAGTACGCGAGAAACGCGCCCCCGAAATGCGCTCGGGTGCGATCTCCAGCGCCACGGGCGGGTGCGGTTGGGCCTCAAGCCAAAGAGCGATCTTGCGAACCAAGTCGCTCTTGTAAATGCCGTGCCGATAAGCCGCGGACTCAGTCAACGAACGTCACCTTATTGATTTCCCGAAGAGTGGTGGCACCTAAGCGCACCTTAGCCAGGCCGCTTTCCCTGAGCGTGATCATACCCTCTTCGCGCGCCACCCGCTTGATTTCGGAGGTGGGACGGCGATTAATGATCATCTCGCGAATGCGATCGGAAAGGTCGAGGAGTTCGCAGATAGCAGTACGGCCATGGTACCCCGTGCCGGAACATTCCAGGCAACCGGCGCCTTCACTGACTTGCGCGGCGCCATCCAATTCCTCCGGTCGCAATCCCGATTCCTTGATTTCTTCGGCGGAAACCTTCTTGGGGCGTTTGCAATTAGAGCAGATTACGCGAACCAGTCGTTGTGCCATGATGCAGTTCAGAGCGGAAACGAAGTTATACGGCTCGACGCCCATGTTGATAAAACGACCGATTACGTCCGTTACGTTGTTTGCGTGCACCGTCGTGAAAACCAGGTGACCGGTCAGCGCGGATTGAATGGCGATCTGGGCCGTTTCCTGGTCGCGGATTTCCCCAACCATGATCTTGTCCGGGTCGTGGCGCAGGATCGAACGTAGTCCGCGCGCAAAAGTGAGTCCCTTTTTCTCGTTCACGGGAATCTGCGTGATGCCGCGCAACTGGTATTCGACCGGGTCTTCGATGGTGATGATTTTGTCTTCGTCGGTCTTGATTTCGTTGATCGCGGCGTAAAGCGTGGTGGTCTTGCCCGAACCCGTCGGGCCGGTCACGAGCACCATTCCGTAGGGCTCGCGAATGTAGCGGCGGAAGCGCTGCATCTCATCTTGTGAAAAACCGACAACATCCAGGCTAAGGCTCTGGAATTTCTCCGAAAGGGTTTCCTTGTCCAGAACGCGGAGCACGGCGTCTTCGCCGTGGCTAGCGGGCATGATCGAGACACGCAGGTCAATGTAGCGCCCCTTGTATTTCACACGGAAGCGGCCGTCCTGGGGAATGCGCCGCTCGGCAATGTCTAGTTCGCTCAAAACCTTGATACGGGAGATAACGGCCGAGTGCCACTCCTTGGATATCGGCTGCATGGCATGCTGCAAGACGCCGTCAATTCGATATTTCACGGCGACTTCTGCATCGCGAGCTTCAATGTGAATATCACTGGCGCGGCGCTCAAGCGCAGTAAAAATAACCGTTTCGACCAGCTTAACCACCGGACTGCCCGTCGTGTCGCGAGTCAAGCGGTCGCCGGAAATGGTCTCTTCCGTATCTTCTTCGGTCTTGGTGACCTGGAGCGTGAAAGCCTCGGTGGCTTGTTCCAGAACGCGCTGCGACTGTTCGGTGCGTTTTAGGAGGTCGCTAATCTGTTTCGCAGTGGCAACCCGCGGGGCGAGTTTTTTGCCAAGGAGAAGGGAAAGTTCGTCGCTTAGCAACACTAAGCTGGGGTCTGCCGCAGCGATCGCCAGCACATTGTTCTGCTGCTCAAGCGGCACAAAGTTGTACCGGAACATCAAATCGGCGGGAATCGTGCGGAACAGTTCCGGATCGATGCGTTGTTCGCGCAAATCAATGAACGGTACGCGGTAGCGCTGGGCAAGGCGGCGCGCATTTTCGCGGTCGTGCTGCTCCTCCGCTGAGAAAACGCTTGCCGAAACAGCCGGATTGTCGTGCGTAGTTGCCATAAGGTCCTAGTGCCCTGTCGCTCCTGAAATCGAAAAGGAGAAGATAGGCAAATAAAGTGAAATCAAGATGAACGCCACCAATATGGCCATAAAAATCAGAATGGCAGGCTCGATCAGGGCCACCATGGCTGAGAGACGGATGTTCACTTCTTCTTCGTAAAACTCCGCGACGCTGGTGAGCATGGGAGCCAATGCGCCGCTCGATTCACCGACTTCGATCATATCCAACGCGAGCTCCGGCATGATGCGGGTGGACGCCAGGGCCGCGTTCAAGGAATCTCCCTCGCGAACCATCTGCGTGGCCCGCGTGATGGAGGAACGAAGCAGCGGGCTATCAATGGCGTCGCCCGCGGTCTGCAGGCCAGCAACCAGCGGGGTGCCGCCCGTCAATAGAGTCGCCAGGGTTCGGCAGAACTGCGAAACCTGAAACTTCATGATGGTATCGCCGACCACGGGCAAACGAAATTTCAGCTTGTCAAAAACCTGGCCGCCCTCTTCGGAACGCGACCAGAAAATCACACCTAGCAACAACACAACAAATGCGGCAAGACAAATCAGAATCGTTCCCCTAAAGTCTACGGTCAGCGCAATCAACAATCTGGTAGCGGTCGGGAGTTCGACGTTCATGTCGTGATAAAGCGCAGCGAACTTTGGTACGACGACCGTGACAAGATAAGTCACCACAAGAATCGCGACCACGACCAGCAATGTCGGGTACACCAACGTCGCGAGAATGCGCTTGCGCACGCCAGTACTTACCTTTTGGTAGGAAATGTAGTAGTCAAGCACACCCGGCAGATTTCCGCTTTTTTCGCCGGCAAGAATGGCAGTTGAAAAGACTTTGGAGAACACTCCCGCTTCATTAACTGCCTCGGACAACGATTTACCCTCGCGCACTCGATCGCGAATCTGGCCCACTATGGGCCTTAGCCTGGGCGAAGCAGCGCGTTCGGCGAGCAGATCCAGTGCGCGCAGGATCGGCAGTCCAGCTTTGATGAGAGTGTTGAATTGCTGGTTAAGGATGAGGAAATCTGATCCGCCGACTTTGCGCGAACTCTGCCGCTGAAACACCCCGCTGAGCAGGCCGCTGCGGTTTTCGACCGAGTACACGTAGAGCCCGCGGTCCGCAAGCTTTTGACGCGCTTCTGCTTGCGTGCCCGCCGCCTCGACATGAGAATATACCCGGCCGTTGGCATCAGCCACGCGGCAGACGAATTCGCCCATAGAATGCTAGTTTACCCCATCTACAAGATATGCGGGGAAGCTCGCAAGGGTTGGCCGTTTCCAGGTGTGTACGGCCGCTCCCGCGTGCTGCTCCCTAATTGAGTTTGATCCTAAAGATAAAAGACAGCGGGCCTAGCGGCCGGCGTCTCCGACACCGAGATTTCCGTCCACAATTGCGACTCCCTTCGGAGGGTCGAAGGAAAAGAGCCGCTTGTCCAGCCGCGGATCAAACTGCCAGTTTGCGAAGAGAAATTCGATCTGAACTCCCCCTGCATCAGTGACCAGAATGCGCTTCAGTTCGCCGCTAGCGGGGTTCACTTCGAATAAAACCTTTTCCTCGGTTGGGGAGTTTGAAACGGCGCGCTCTTTCCGCGAAGGGCTATCGTGAAGCTCGCAACGCAGAACGGCGTTGCCTGATATAACGGGCTTGGCGCGGTTTTCCATGGTGACGCGGGCGCAAATGCGAGCAACTTTCATTTCGCCGGCCAAAAGGGCGAACGGTGTGCGCCAGTCGGAGCTTTCTTTCGCGCGAATTCGGGTGACGGAATGATCGGCAGGAACGTAAAACCAGGACCACTTGCCATCTACAAGATACAAGTTGGGTTCCGGAGACTCGTACTCCCAACGCATCTTGCCCGGACGGCCAAAATAGGCGACGCCGGCTTCGGAACGAACTTCCCTTCCGTTTTCAAGATAGCGTTGAAAAAAGGCGGCCTGTAACGTATGCGCCGAGCGGTATTTCTTTTCGAAACGCTCGACAATGGAGCGGGGTTCCTGCGCCGCCACCGAAGTTGAGGTCAGCGCGAAGGCCAGCAGGCAGGTCTTAGAATTCCGCCGAATCCGCCAGATAATCACACGGCCAGTCTAACTCAGGCGAAGAGTTACTGGAGTGGTGAATCCGAGGAAGATGCTGCCGCGGACGGGTTGTAGCGAGTCACATTGGCATCGCTTGAGAAAAAGCTGCGTTGGCCTGTAACGTTGCGCGACAGCGGGTCGGCGGTTACCGTGTAGCCCAAAGAAGGCGTCATCGTAGTGTCTTGCTTGTAGACAAACAAATATCCCGATTTGGTACCGCTCGCCAGGTTCGCGTCGATGTAGCAGGAGGCTGTTGATGTACCCGGGCATGGCGACGTGCCTCCGTCGCCGAGCGCCGTGAGCGAAGCTGAGTATCCGATCGTGGGAAACAGCGTCGTGTATGAAATTTCCGCGGTGTTAATCGCGTGAATCGACGAGACCGCAGAAGCCTCATTCGCTTGCATGCGAGCGCGTAGCAAATTGGGAATAGCGATGGCGGCAATAATCAGGATAATGGCCACCACAATGAGCAATTCGATGAGCGAAAATCCTTTTTGGCGCAGCTTCATATTGAACTCCGGCCACAATGGCAGTTCCATCTTGGGGACCCGATGCGTCTCGCACAATTTGGAGCACGTGTAAAGCCAATCTCATACTGATTGGCGTCGCCTAAATCACTGACTACACGCTAGTTGGCGATGCCAATACTTCGGTGTTTAGAGCGTTCCGCACCTTCTGACGTTTCTTGTCGCGTGCGGAAAGCCCTTTTCGTCTGTTCTCATGCCTTCGCAAAAAAAAGGCGCGGATCGTTTGGATCCGCGCCGGACTTCTTCTGAATACTTCCAGTCCCGCTTACTGCAATGGGCTGCTGCTGGAGTCAGCGGCACCGCCCGGATTGGCGCGGATCACGCCAGACTGGTCGGTGTAAAACCCGCGCTGACCCGTGGTTCCACGGTTCGACGGCTCGCCCTGGATCGTGTAACCGGTCGAAGGCGTGTTCGTCGTGTCCTGCTTGTAGGTAAACGTATAGCCGCTCTTGGTGCCCGCCGAAAGAACGCTGTCAATCAGGTCGGCCGTCGCAGACGTCGCGGTAGAAGCCGGGCCCAGGTTGGTCAGGTTCGTCGGGTATCCAACGCTCTGATACGTCGTCGAATACGTCACGCAAGCGGTGTTGATCGTACGCAGGGAACCCACTGCGGACGCTTCATTGGCCGCCATACGCGAACGGAGCAGGTTCGGGATGGCAATCGCCGCAATGATCAAAATGATCGCCACGACGATCAACAGTTCGATAAGGGAGAAACCCTTTTGATTCTTCTTCACTTTTCTAGTCTCCTAAGTCTGCAAAGTGTCGTGTGGTACGTTTCCTGGAAACGGGCCACCAAGCTAACCAGAAGCTCTTGCTTGCGGTCCATAGGTGCATGGCTGGGTCCAATTTGAGCCTGACCTGTTGGCCGTTTGCGCAAGTTGAATAACTAGCGCTAATTCAGCGCGATACAGACATCCATGACGGCGCGCTCCTGTACCAAAGGGTAGTAAAGAATTGTCGGACGCAATCGAAATGACGTTTCTTGTCTGCTAAGGAGCGACAGATTTTGACTATCAGAGGTAGTCCGGAATCTTTCGACGCTCTTACAAAAAGCAAGCGAGGCACGGCTGGTCTTAAACCGTGCCTCGCAGCTAGCTGGAAACTTAACTCGCTTACTGCAGGGGGCTGCTGCTGGAATTGGCGGCACCGCCCGGATTGGCGCGGATCACGCCAGACTGGTCGGTGTAAAACCCGCGCTGACCCGTGGTTCCACGGTTCGACGGCTCGCCCTGGATCGTGTAACCGGTCGAAGGCGTGTTCGTCGTGTCCTGCTTGTAGGTAAACGTATAGCCGCTCTTGGTGCCCGCCGAAAGAACGCTGTCAATCAGGTCGGCCGTCGCAGACGTCGCGGTAGAGGCCGGGCCCAGGTTGGTCAGGTTCGTCGGGTATCCAACGCTCTGATACGTCGTCGAATACGTCACGCAAGCGGTGTTGACCGTACGCAGGGAACCCACTGCGGACGCTTCATTGGCCGCCATGCGCGAACGGAGCAGGTTCGGGATGGCAATCGCCGCGATGATCAAAATGATCGCCACGACGATCAACAGTTCGATAAGAGAGAAACCCTTTTGATTCTTCTTCACTTTCTAATCTCCTAGTTTTTCTTTGTATCTTGTGTATGTTCCGAAGAACGCAACATTGCTGAGTATATGTGCAAAGCAATGGCCAAGACCGTGATGGCCCCTTGGCCTGTGTCGACGCGCCGCATCTTGCTTGTTTTCAGCAAGTTAGAGACACTAAAGTAGAAGCGCAATCACACGATAGAAAAACCTCCCGAAATGGGACACGGTTTTGACAATTTGCGGCTCACGAGCATGACAACTTGCGACTTCCGCCGATGACTTCGCCGTGAACTGAAACAGAATTGCTGATTTAGAACGCCGGCGGTCGCAACAAAGTTGTCTCGGCACGCAAGGGCGTCTATCCTCGCACGTGGACGCTGGTATTGGTTGGAAGCAGTCACCAGGCACGCGTCAAAAAAAGAATGGCAAGCCCCCTCTCAGTCAAAATGCGAACGCTGATTGCCGCGCCGATGGCGATTGTTTTCGTTGCATTCGTAGTCCGCATGGTCTTCCTGACGGTTCTCATGCGCCACATGCCCGTCGCTGCGGGCAACGGCTACTCATTGGGTTACGGAGAAGTTGGATCGATTGCGGCATCGTTCGCATCCGGACGCGGTTACAGCTCGCCGTTGGGAACGGAAACCGGTCCGACTGCGTGGACTACGCCCGTATATCCACTCGTCCTTGCCGCCTTTTTCAAGATTTTTGGGATTTTTAGCCTTCATGCGAACTTTGCAATTCGACTGGTCAACGTCCTGTCTTCCAGTTTTACCTGCTACTTTCTTTTCCTCATCGGAAAGCGTTTGTTCGGCGAGCCGACCGGCATCCTGGCGGGATGGCTGTGGGCCATTCTGCCGCAGGCCGTGTTTTTTCCGGTGCTGTGGATTTGGGACACAAGCCTCTCCGCGCTGTTCGTTTCCATTTGCGTGTGGGCTACATACGTTCTCGAAGAAAAGAGCACGGTGCGGGCTTGGGCCGCATGGGGCGGATTTTGGGGTTTCTCCGTTCTCACAAACGCCGCGATTCTTACCCTGTTTCCAGGCAGTTTTCTCTTTGTGCTGTTCCGCGCTCGACGCCAAAAATTGCCGTGGTCAAAACTCGGAGCAGCTGCGGCACTTGTATTCAGCTTGGTTTTGGCACCATGGGTCATTCGGAACGAAGTCACATTTCACGGCAAGGTCGCCCTTCGTTCGAATTTTGGCCTTGAACTTTGGCTTGGCAACAATCCGGAAGTGCCGTCGAGCTGGTCCTGGTGGTTGCACCCGACCGACTCGGCCAGCGAGAAAGCGGACTTCGTACGCCTGGGTGAAGTCGCTTATATGCAGCAGAAGAAAGCGCTGGCGATTCAGTTCATAAGGTCGCATCCCGCCGATACTTTGCGGTTTCAGTATCACCGGGTTATGGAGACGTGGACCGGCTATTCGGATTCTTTCATGGATATCTGGCGTGCTGCGCCCGCCTCGCTGCGTGGCGAACTTCTCTTGAGCTACTCGCTAACCATTCTCATGTTGGTTGGCTTACTGCTGGCTCGCCGCCGGTGCGGGCAGAACTTCTTTCCTTTGCTCAACGCGATTCTGTTTTTTCCTGTGGTCTACTACATTTGCCACACCAATCCGCGTTACCGGCATCCCATTGACCCTGTGATTGTGCTTCTTGCGGCGTACGCGGTAACCACTGTTGGTGGCTGGGTCGGGCCACGACTCTTTGCTAAGGGTGAAGAAAACGCTGCTCATGCTGGGTCGCCAGGCCAACCCCTTCAGCACTAAAGCTGTTTGCGGATCTAAAATGATTCTACAAACCGTGCTTCTTGGCGTAGTGGCGGAATGAGCGGTAAGTAATCTTCAGCAGCTCGGAAGCGCGTGTCCGCACGCCGCCGGCCTTCTCCAATGCAGCCAGCAAGTATCGCCGCTCGGTATCCGCAATTTCCTTTTCGAAGTCCAGTCCGCCTTCGGGAAAGCTACCGCTGCCATTGTTCATCCCCGGCGTGCTGGCATATCCGGCGATACGGTCGGGCAAAACGCGCAGCGAGATCTCATGACCGGATTCCAGGGCAACCGCGCGCTCCATCGTGTTTTCGAGCTCGCGGACGTTCCCTGGCCATTCGTAGGCTTCGAGCTTGCCCATCGCATCGGGCGAAATCCCTTCGATAGGCTTTTCCATTGTTTTGCGGAAGCGCTCCAGGAAATGGCGCGCCAGCAACGGAATGTCTTCCCTTCTTTCCCGCAGCGCCGGCAGCTGCAACGGAATGACGCTCAACCGGTAGTACAGGTCTTCACGGAAACGTCCTTCGGCAATCTCTTTTTCAAAATCCTTGTTGGTCGCCGCAATGACGCGAACATCGACATCGGTCTCTTCGGTGCTGCCTAGCGGCCGAACTTTTCCTTCCTGGAGCACGCGGTACAGCTTCACCTGCATGGTCAGCGTCATATTCCCGATTTCGTCCATGAACAGTGTTCCGCCGTGAGCGGCCTGGAACAGTCCCTGCCGGTTTTCGTTTGCGCCGGTAAAGGCGCCCTTGACGTATCCGAACAATTCGGACTCCAGAAGCGTTTCGGGAAAGGCACCACAGTTGATCGTGATGAACGGGGCCTGCGAACGTGCACTGTTTTCGTGAATGGCGCGGGCTACTAGCTCTTTTCCGGTTCCGCTCTCTCCCGTGATCAGCACCCGGCTCGACTGCGGCGCGACCGTCTGAATTAAATCGAAGATGGCCCGCATCTTCGCGCTTTGCCCGATGATATTGTCCAGGCCGGTTAAGCGGCGCAATTCGCGGCGCAGGTAGCCCGCCTCTTTTTTCCACTTCAGGTTTTCTGCAACGTTGCGCACCGCCCGACGCAACTGGTCGACCAAGTCGTGGTCCTTGATCACGTAGCGGTCGGCACCCGCGTTGATGGCGGCTATTGCGGTTTCAAGAGTGGGCACGCCAGTCACCAGGAGAAAAAAACAGTCCGGCGCTACTTCTTTGGCAAATTTCAGTAGCTCGACGCCGTCCTCTCCCGGCATCTTCACGTCGGAAATCACAATGTCAAAAATCTGCGATCCCAGCTTGCGCTTCGCGGACTCAACGTTATTCGCAGTCTCGACGCGATGCCCCTCCTTGCGAAAGGTGATCTCCAGGAGTTCGCAAATCGACTTCTCGTCGTCCACCACCAAAATGTGGGCCGGCGTTACTCGTATCGCATCCCTCGCTGCCGTTTTTGTCGCCTGCATAGGTCCCTAGATTACACGGGGCAGTTCGACGATGAACTCGGCACCCATGTCCCTTTCTGAAATCACGCTGATTCGACCGTTATGAGCCTGCACAATCTGATACACAATCGAAAGCCCGAGCCCCGTCCCTCCCTCAAATCCTGATTGCAGCGGTTCAAAGATCTTGGCCTTCTGATTCGCGTCCAGGCCAAAACCGGTGTCGTGGAATGCAATCCGCAACCAACTGGGCCGTTCTTCGAGCTTCACAGTAAGCCTTCCGCCTTCGGGCATTGCGCGCAGCGCGTTATCGCACAAGTTCCAGAAGACTTGCTTAATCTTGCTGGCGTCCACCCGAGCAAGAATCGCCTTGCCGTTGTAGGCGCGTTCGATCCGGTACTTGGTTCCGATCTCCGGTTTCTTTTCCATCAAGGTGAGAGCATCATCCAACAATGAACGCACATCTTCTTCACGAAATTCGTAGCTTTTCTCCCGCGAATAGTTCAAGAAATCGGTAATGATGCGGTTCAGGCGCTCTGATTCCCTGCTGACGATATTGACGAGGTGCTTTTCATCTTCTTCGAGGGGAACCATGCGGCCAAGCTCTTTCACCGCGCCCGCCATTGCCGTCAACGGTTGCCTGATCTCATGCGCAATTGCCGCCGAAAGCCGTCCCAAAGCTGCCATGCGTTCCTTGGTTGCGACTTCTTGTTCGAGCCGCCGCAGGTCCGTTAAGTCCTGGAAGTTGAAGACGTAGCCAACGCGCGCCGAGTCACGCGACCTGAGGGGCGAGACGCTGATACCCAAGAAGCGCTGCTTGCCGCTTGGCGTCTTGTAGTCAATCTCTTTGCGCAATCCGGCTTTTTCCCGCCCGGTCAGTAACTCCGGCAGCCAAAAGTCGCTGTTCCATTCTTTGACGGAAACGCCGCGCAGCTCCTGAAACTTTCGCTCGAGAATTTCTTCGCCGGTCCGATTCAAGACGACGACGCGCCCTTCGCCATCCGTCGTCAAGAGCCCGCCGCGCATGGAATGGATGATGTCCTGCGTGAAGTCCTGCAGGTCCAGCAGTTCTTCTCTTTTTTGCTCAAGTTCACGTCCCTTGCTCTGGAGCAGATGGGACAAGAGGCTCGCCAGATACGCTACCGCCAGGAATCCCAGACCGTGGCTGACACACCAAACGACAACCGCAGCTTTCGAGGCAAAGGTGCCGGTGAGACTAGGGATGATTCCGCTGTAAGCCAGAATCTCCAACGACCAGAGCAGGGCGAGGCTGATGGCGGCAGTAACAAAAGTTCCTTGCCTGGAAAACAGGATACTGGCGACGATGATGGCCAACAAATACAGCGAAATGAAATAGCTGTCTTGCAGCCCAGTGACATACACCGCGGCAGTGATCAACAGCAAGTCGCACCCGACTTGCAAACCGCCGTGCCACGGTGCGTCCGGTATCCAGCGGACCAGAATCAGCTGCAGAAAGCCGAGCGTCAGCCAGAGCATGATTATGGGAAGGAACAGCTTGCTGACCGACTGGCCGTTCGCGTACTGCGGCCAGAAAACACCCACGGCGAGGATCAACACGATCATCAGCAGCCGGACTCTTGTCAGCCACTGCAACCATTCGCGCTTTGTCTTTTGTGAATCCATACGCTCCATCAATGGCGTATACAAAAAACGACGAGGGAAGACTGCCGTTTCGGCCGGCCTTCCCTCGTCCAGAAGCCTATTGCGTTCCTGCCCTTTGCTTTCCGGACGGACCGCCGCTTGGCTTAGTGCATGTCGCTGAGTTTGCCAATCAGCGAGAACAGCGGCAAGTACATGGAAATGACGACGCCGCCGACCACCACGCCCAAGAACACAATCATGACGGGTTCCAACGCAGTCAGCAAATCTTTCACGGCTGCGTCAACTTCTTCTTCGTAAAAGTCCGCGATCTTTTGCAGCATGGCGTCCATCGCGCCGGTCTGTTCGCCAACCGCGATCATCTGCGTCACCATGCCCGGAAAAACCTGCGAATCCTTCAACGGCTCGGTTAGCGACTTACCTTCTTCGAGGGACCTGCGAACTTTCGTCAGTGCCTGCTCAACCACGGCGTTTCCTGCGGTCCTAGCCGTGATATCCAAGCCTTCGAGGATGGGGACGCCGCTCGAAATCAAGGTTCCCAGAGTCCGCGTAAACCGCGCTACCGCAATTTTGCGCATCAGAATACCGATAACCGGCAACTTCAGAACGATTGCGTCCATTGCCAGTTTTCCACCAGGCGTCCCGTACCACGCCTTCAGCGCAACAATGATTCCGACAAAGCCGGCCAGGAACAACAACCCAAACCAGCTGCCGATCAAGTTGCTCAACATAATCACGATGCGCGTCGGCAGAGGCAACGAAACTCCCAAGCCCGCGAACAACGTCGCGAAGATCGGGACGACCTTCCATAGCAGCAAGATGATGACCAGGGCGGCGATGCTCAGCACGCCGACCGGATAGACGAGCGCTGATTTTACGGCCCGCTGCAACTTCACGTTCTTTTCGATATACCCCGAAAGCCTCTGCAAGATGGTGTCGAGAATACCGCCGGTCTCGCCCGCCTCAACCATGTTCGTGTAAAGAGGGTCGAAAACCTTGGGCGACTGTTTCATCGCCGCGGAGAGCGTGGAACCGCCCTCTACCGAGGCGCGCGTATTCGTCAGCACTTTCTGGAAAGTCTTGTTCTCCTGCTGCGAGGCAAGAATTTCCAGGCACTGTACGAGCGGCAACCCGGCATCAATCATCACCGAGAATTGCCGCGTGAAGATCGCCAACTCGCGCGGCTTCACGCCAGCGCCGAATGTCGGAATGTTAAACTCCCGCCCCTTCTCGCTCATCTTTGTCGCCGTGATTTGCTGGCGCTTGAGCAGGTTTTGTAGTTCCAGCTTGCTCGTCGCCGTTATTTCTCCACTCACGGCGGCGCCTGCGCGATTCGTTCCTCGGTATGTATAGACCGGCATATTGCCCTCCTCGGTCGCTATAAACTTTGGGAGCGCTTGCTCCCTCAAACCTTATCGTTACCGCTTCAAACCCACCGGCACGCGCGCCGATCCGGCTGGAGCCGACGCTACGCCACGGTTGATCATGTCTTGCAGCTCGTCAGGATTCGACGAGCGCGCAAGCGCCACTTCCAAACTGATCTGTTTCGCAAAATAGGTGTTCGCAAGGCTCTGGTTGAACGTCTGCATGCCAGACTGGCCGGTGCCCGTCTGCATCGCCGAGTAAATCTGGTGAATTTTGTCTTCGCGGACCAGGTTGCGAATAGCGGGGTTCGGTACCAGGATTTCCATCACCATGGCGCGCCCGCGTCCGTCCACCCGCGGCAACAACGCTTGGCAAAGCACACCTTCAAGCACCATGGAAAGCTGGGCGCGAATCTGCGGCTGTTGGTGCGCCGGAAAGACGTCAATAATACGGTTGATGGTCGAAGCCGCCGAGTTAGTGTGCAGGGTCGCAAACGTCAAGTGGCCCGTTTCTGCGATACGAAGCGCCGACTCGATCGTCTCCAAGTCGCGCATTTCGCCGATGAGCACCACGTCCGGGTCTTCGCGCAACGCCGCGCGCAGTGAATTCGAAAACGAATGCGTATCTGCGTGCACTTCGCGCTGGTTCACCAAACACTTCTTGTGGTTGTGCAGAAACTCGATCGGGTCCTCGATCGTGATCATATGCTCTTCGCGTTCGCTATTGATCTTGTCCAGCATCGCAGCGAGCGTTGTTGACTTGCCGGAACCTGTCGGCCCGGTGACGAGGATGAGTCCGCGAGGCTTGTCGCAGAGCGCCTTCACCACAGGTGGCAAGCCGAGTGCGTCGAAGCCCTTGATTTCCCACGGAATGGTACGGAAGACGGCGCCTACGGCACCGCGTTGGTTGAATACGTTGCCGCGGAAGCGAGCCAAATTCTTCAAACCGAAGGAGAAGTCCAGCTCCAGGTTTTCTTCAAACCGGTGCTTCTGCGCGTCCGTCAGAACGCTATAAGCTAACGATTTGGTGTCCGCCGCCGTCAGCGGCGGCATGTCCAACGGCCGCAATTTGCCGTGCACGCGCACGCGCGGCGCGCTGCTAGTAGTGATGTGCAGGTCGCTCCCGCCCATCTCAATCATTTTCTTGAGCAATTCGCTCAGCGTAATTCCGGCCATCGTCGCACCCTTTCTATAAGACCGTCTCGCGCAATACTTCATCCATGGTCGTCATTCCGGCCGCGATCTTCACTAGACCGCTGCGCCGCAAAGTCAACATTCCCTGCTCCACTGCCTTTTTCTTCAGTTCCAACGCCGACGCGCCCACCAAAATTAGCTCACGCAACTCGTCATTGATTTCCATCACTTCGTACAAACCGGTTCGCCCCTTGTATCCGCCCTTGTTGCAGATGTTGCATCCCTTGCCGTGATAGATCTTCGTCGTTTTCAGCTCTTCTTCCGCATAGCCCGCATCCAGCAGCACCTGCGGGGGCACTTCCACTTCTTCCTTGCAGTTTGAACAGATGCGCCGCACCAGGCGCTGCGCGCAAATCAGGTTCACCGAAGTAGCCACCAGGAATGGCTCAATACCCATGTTCATCAAACGGCTGATCGTGGAGGGCGCGTCGTTGGTGTGCAGCGTTGACAAAACCAAGTGCCCCGTAAGCGCCGCTTTGACCGCGATTTCCGCCGTTTCAAAGTCACGGATTTCGCCGACCAGAATAATGTTCGGGTCCTGCCGCAAAAACGCGCGCAACGCGGCAGCGAAGTTCAGCCCGATCTGCTCCTTCATTTGAACCTGGTTGATGCCGCCCAACTGAAACTCAACGGGATCTTCCGCGGTCATGATGTTGGTATCGACTTGGTTCAACCGCGCTACTGACGAATACAGCGTATTCGTCTTACCGGAACCTGTCGGCCCGGTGACCAACACCATTCCGTACGGCTTCAGAATGTTCCGCTCAAACTTTTTCAGCGATTCCTGCTCGAAACCAAGCTTGGTCATATCCAGCCGCAGGTTCTCTTTGTCCAGCAACCGGAGCACGATTTTTTCGCCGTACAGTGTCGGCACAGTCGAAACGCGGAAATCTAATTCTTTTTTCTTCCCGTCGGCCTTGTACTTGATCATGATGCGGCCGTCTTGGGGCAGCCGCTTTTCCGCAATGTCGAGCTTGGCCATGATCTTCATGCGGCTGGTCATGGCGTCTTTCACCTTCAACGGGGGCGACATCACCGTCTGCAGCATGCCGTCAATACGAAAGCGCACGCGCAAATCTGTCTCATACGGCTCTATGTGAATATCGCTCGCGCCTCGCTTTACCGAGTCCGTCAAAATCAAGTTCACCAGCTTGATGATCGGCGCTTCTTCCGCAGCTTTTTCAAGCGCCTCCGCATCCATCTCCGCGTCGTCGGGCGCCAACTCCAGCTCTTCTTCCACCAGGTCCCGCATCAGGTTGGTGAGCTCTTCGCCGTTCGAGTTCGCCCCGCCATAGCAACGCGAGATCGCATCCGAAATCGCTGCTTCCGAGGCCACCACCGGCTCCACGTTGAAGCCGGTCATGAACTTCACGTCGTCCATGGCGAACACGTTCGTCGGGTCCGTCATCGCAATGGTCAGCACCGAACCAACGCGTGACAACGGAACCACCTGATAGCGCAGCGCCGTATCCTGCGGAATCAGCCGGATCACATTCGGATCAATTTCGTAATACTTCAGATTGATGGAGGGAACGCCGTACTGCCGCGAAAGCACGCCGGTAATGTCGTCGTCCGTGATAAATCCCATCTTCTGCAGGCAGCTTCCCAGCTTGCCGCCGTTCACTCGCTGGAATTCGAGTGCCTTTTGCAGCTGGTCCTGTGTGATGAGACTTTCTTTGACTAGGATTTCGCCTAAACGAACCGACATCCGCGGTGCTCCAACCGGTCGAGTTGTCGCGGCATCTCTACCACGGACATCTGCGACCTTCGTGCCCAAGCCAACGCCTGCCCATGATCCAAACCACAGGACTCGCGCGCTGGGTCACGCTCACCGCTAAAACTAACAAAACTTGTCACACCCCCGTTGCTCGAATTTTGACCCCCGTTCTGAACTCGCCACTCCCTGTCCGTTGGACCAGTGCATGTTTTTTCAGGATATTTAGCAAAAAAATCCGCGTATTTCCGAGGACAATCCGCTTTCTTGACTTGCCCTTTTGTGACCGCTATCGTGCCTCTGAGATGTCCGCTTCGCCAGCATTGCCGCAAATTGTCACTACATCGCATTCCCACTCGACCAACACGGCGAAACCGGATTCGTCCGCTCCATCCGCTAAGATCTCAGAACGGGTGCCTCACTCACATTCGATAGGTACCGGGAATTCTGTCCTCGGCGCTTATTTCAACGCGCTCTTCGTGGCTCACGGCCCCCAACACTGGTGGCCCGGCCGCTCTCGGTTCGAAGTCATCGCCGGCGCCATACTCACCCAGAACACCTCCTGGAAAAACGTTGAACGCGCCATCGCCAATCTCCGTTCCGCGCGATTGCTGTCACCAATCGCAATCCGTGACGTCCGACCAGCGCGACTCGCCGCCTGCCTCCGCCCTTCCGGCTACTTCCGCCAGAAGAGCAAAACTCTTAAGACTTTTGTAGGGTTCCTCTTCACTAGGCATGCTGGTTCGCTTGATCGCCTCTTTGCCACCCCGACCGCAAGCTTGCGCGAACAACTTCTTGGCCTTCGCGGTATCGGCCCCGAAACCGCCGACTCCATTTTGCTTTACGCAGGCAAGCATCCCGTGTTTGTGATCGACGCCTACGCTCGCCGCATCCTCGACCGGCACGGTCTCGCGCATCCTAAGGCTAGCTACGAAGAACTCCAGACAACGTTCGCATCCTCGCTCCCACGCGATCACCAACTCTTCAACGAATTTCACGCGCTCATCGTGCAGACAGGCAAGCTTCATTGCCGCAAAACAAATCCCGACTGCGCCACATGCCCGCTGGCTGAATTTCTCCCGCATTCCGGGAATTCACCTATCACTCCTCTATGACCTCCACTACTTCCAGTCAGCGCAACCGCCTCGCCCTTGCCGGCGTCGTTCTCACGCTCCTTCTCGCTGCGGTCTTCACCCTCGGGTCGCTCGACACTCCGTTCGAGCCGCGCAACTGGCGCGACGTTCTTACCCTCTACGCCGTCTCGTCTTTCATCACCGCGGCTCTGATCGTTTTTGCCTTGATCCTTTCCCGCACCGTTCTTCGTCTGTGGGCAGAAAGCAGCCGGGAACAACTTGGCGCTCGCTTCAAAACCAAAATGGTCGTTGGCGCAGTAGCGATTTCTCTTCTTCCCGTCGTTTTCATGTTTTTCGCCAGCTATGCGCTGCTGAACCGTACTCTCGCTCGTTGGTTTCCTCACAACCTCGAGGTTGCAGCCGAACAAAGTTCCGTCTTGCTCAACGAGCTGGGCACTCGCGAGCATGACCGTCTTTCTCATCTAGCCGCAGAATGGGCCGCATGGGATGCTCAAGATCCCACGTCTCCTGCCAATAGTCTCGCCTCGCGCTGCACGGCCGCGGAGGCCTTCTGGCAAATCGATGCCGCGGGAAAACAATTTTCATTCTTCGATTGCCGCGACGAAACGCCAGCCAAATTGGGCGACGCGCTGCCGCTCTCGCCCAATCTCTCGCCCACTCGCTTGCAGTCATTACCTAGCGGTGCCGAAGTTTGGCAATCTGGAGACAAACTGCTTCTTGCCGGGTCAGCGCACTCGCAAAACGGCAGGACTTACTACGCGGCTCGCACCATTCCGTCCGACTTTCTCACCCGCTATAACGAAATCTCTCACCAGTCCCTCGCTTACGACCAGGAAAAACAGCACCTTCGCGCCCTCAAGCGCCAGCTTTTGCTTATCCTCTCCTTCTTCACCGTGCTTCTTCTCTCCTCCGTACTCTGGGTCGCCCTATATCTCGCCAAGCAGGTCACCGGCCCCATTCAGGCCCTGGCCGAAGGCACGCGCGAAATCTCGGCCGGTAATTTCGACTACCAGGTGCCCGAGCAAACTCACGACGAACTCGGCTACCTCGTCCGCTCCTTCAATAGCATGACCACCCAGCTCCGCGATTCCCGCTCGCAAATCGATCAGTTCACTCACAATCTCCAGGAAGCTGTCCGCGAACTGGAACGCCGCCGCCAACTCATCGAAACCATCCTCGAAAACATTCCGACCGGCGCCCTGTCTCTCGATCCCGAAGGCAACATCGTCCGCATCAATCCAGCCGTCAGCAAAATCTTCGGACCTTCCGCCAAAGATGCGCGCACTCTGGAAGAACTCGTAGGCCCCGAAGACGCCCGCGCTATCCGCTACTTGATGCGCCGCGCTCTCCGTACCGGAGTCGTTTCCCGCGAACTCGAAATCATCGCCGGTGGCCGTATTCTCCACGCCGCCGTCACCGTCAGCTCCCTCGGCCCGCGCCGCGCTAATTCCGGCTACGTTGTCGTCCTCGACGATCTCACCGAACTTCTCCGCGCCCAAAAAGCCGCCGCCTGGCAAGAAGTCGCTCGCCGCATCGCTCACGAAATCAAGAACCCTCTCACGCCCATCCAGCTTTCCGCGCAGCGCTTGCTCCGTTATCTAGAGAAGCGCCGCGCCGAAAGCGGCACCGAAGATGACGCTCCCTCAACTCCGCGCGATCCCGCGCTCACCCGCCTCGTCGAGGAAGCTGGGCACCTTATCGAACGCGAAGTCGGCACTCTCTCCGCCCTCGTCAACGAGTTCTCTCAGTTCGTCCGCTTCCCTTCCGCCAAACTCGAATCCGCCGACGTTAACGCCATCGTCCGCGAAGCCATCGAAGTCTTTTCCAATCGCCTCGAAGGCATCGCTCTCAACACTTCATTCGCCGCACAGCCTCCCGCGATTCGTGCTGACGCCGCTCTCATCCGGAGTGTCATCGTAAATCTCATTGACAACGCTGCCGAAGCTCTCGAATCTTCTCCGGTGCGCAACATCACCGTGTCCACACGAGCCAATCCCGATTCAGATTTCGTCGAAATCGTCGTCGCCGACACCGGCCACGGCATCTCTCCCGAGGACAAGGACAAGCTCTTCCTCCCTCACTTCTCCACAAAAGATCGCGGTACAGGCCTCGGTCTCGCCATCGCCGCGCGCATCGTCGCCGAGCACGGCGGCGGCTTACGCGTCGAAGACAACACTCCAGCCGGCTCCCGCTTTATCCTTGAACTTCCTTTCGCCGACGTCCTCGCCGGTACGCCATCCGACCGCTCATAGCCCATGCCACAGATCCTCGCGCAAGTCACATTGCTCGTTCGCGATTATGACGAAGCAATCGCCTTCTTCACGCAAAAGCTTGGCCTCCTGCTGATTGAAGACACTCCTCTGAGTGAACAAAAGCGCTGGGTCGTTGTGAAGGCTGGCCGTCCCGGAATCGCAACCCTGCTCCTTGCAAAGGCTTCATCCCCCGAACAACACCTCGCCGTCGGAAAACAATCCGGCGATCGCGTTTTTCTCTTCCTCCATACCGACGATTTTTGGCGCGACTGTCGCTCCATGCAAGCCCGCGGTGTCAAATTCCTCGAGTCTCCTCGCGAAGAAGCCTACGGCACCGTCGCTGTCTTCGAAGACCTCTATGGCAACAAATGGGACCTGCTCATGCCCACGGCGGCACGCCCCCAAATAACTTGATACTCGCAACTCGTGCGACTACAGTTCACGTGAGACGGGTGCGCTATAGCCCGCGCCACGCCTCCATCGGCTCTACGGAGGCACCATGGAACCAGTTCACCGCGTACAAATCGACTCACATCCTGAACGCGCGCGTCACGTTTGTAATATGTGCGGCAAATCGGCGGAAAAAGCCATTTGCGACGAGTGTGCGGAACGCCTTCGTCTCGAAGCCCTCGCTAGGAAGAAGCACGAGGAACAAGGCGACGCATGGTCTCACTGGGAATAATAATTCCTCAGGCCTCTGGTCTTTGCTTGCCTGCGCCACCCCTACGCTACCTCGTACCTTTCACCTTATACTTGGTGCTGCGAATCACGCATGGCCCCTAAACCTCACATCCTCATCGTCGACGACGAAGCCGGCATCCGCGAGTCCCTCTCGTCCATCCTTATCGACGAAGGCTACATCGCCGAAACCGCCGACTCCGCCGAACGCGCCATTGAACGCGCATCGCATGGCGGCCTCGACGTCGTCCTTCTCGACGTCTGGCTCCCTGGCATGGACGGCCTCGAAGCACTCTCCCGCATCCAAACGCTTCCTCACCCTCCCGCCGTCATCATGATCTCCGGCCACGCCACCATTGACACAGCCGTCCGCGCCACCAAGCTCGGCGCTTTCGACTTCATTGAAAAGCCGCTCACGCTGGAAAAAATTATCGTCTTAGTGCGCAACGCGGTTCAGCAGCGTCACCTCGAAGAAGAGAACCAGGCTCTCCGGTCCGAACTCGGCCATCGCTATCAAGTTCTCGGCGACAGCATTCCCATGAAAGCGCTCCGCCAGCAGATCGGCGTCACCGCTCCCACCAACGGCCGCGTTCTCATCTATGGCGAAAGCGGCACCGGCAAAGAACTCGTCGCTCGCTCACTCCACGCCGCCAGCCTGCGCAGCAAAGGCCCCTTCGTCGAAGTCAACTGTGCCGCCATCCCCGAAGAACTCATCGAATCCGAACTTTTTGGCCACATCAAGGGCAGCTTCACCGGCGCTGTCGACGACAAAGTCGGCAAATTCCAGCAAGCCGACGGTGGCACTCTCTTTCTGGATGAAATCGGCGACATGAGCCTTCGCACTCAATCCAAAGTCCTCCGCGTTCTCGAAGAACAGCGCTTCGAGCCCGTCGGCTCCAACCAAACCGTCCGCGTGGACGTCCGCGTCATCGCCGCGACCAACAAGGAGCTCGAGATCGAGATCTCTCACGGCCGCTTCCGCCAGGACCTTTTCTATCGCCTCAACGTAATTCCTTTTTTCGTTCCGCCCCTGCGCGATCGCAAGGAAGACATCCCAACACTCGCCCGGCATTTCCTCAACGAGTTCAGTTCCGCCTACGGCAAGCGCACCCGTGAACTCTCTGACGGCGCGCTCGAAATTCTTCTTCGCTATCCGTGGCCCGGCAATGTCCGCGAACTCCGCAATCTCGTCGAGCGCCTCGTAATCGTCTGCCCGCAAGTCCGCATCGAGCCGCATCATCTCCCACCCGAACTCTTCCGCGGTGTCGTCGAATCCGCACACCAGCCCTACAACACGCTGCACGAAGCGCGCTCCGCGTACGAACGCGAATTTATTTTGCGCAAACTTCAGGAAAACCGTTGGAACATGACACAAACCGCCAACGCCATCGGCCTCGAACGTTCCCACCTCTATCGCAAAATGAAATCCCTGGGCATCGCCGCCCCCGACTAGCCTTCCAACAGGCCGATCTGCCGATTGGTTGCGCAGCACCTTCCTCTCGACTTCCTTTATTTCGCGAGGCCCTCCCTACTGCCATCGCATCTCCAGCGCATAAACTTCTTGCGAACTGATATCCCGCGCAAACAACGGATTGTCCCCTGATTCCTCCCGTGCCGGCAATGAATTCTTACGAGCATCCGCTAAAATCCAGCTCCTGCACTTGCGTCGTCGTTCCCGCCGTCACCACCAGCGGCGCGCTCGTCGAATTCAAATTCGTAGCCTCGGTGCTCGGGCTACAGGATGGTGTCCCTCCGCCTCCCGGAACAAATGCATCCACGCGCACGCTGTAAGCAACATTCCCGCCCCCGGGCGGCGTGTACGTCACCGTTCCTCCGCTGAACGTACCCACCTCAGGATTGCTCGCCGGCACCAACAACGTATATCCCGCACAGTTCGCGCCGGACACGCCGATCGAGTTGCACGTGCCGCTGCTAGTGCTATCCACTGAAATGTTGCTCGTCGAGCCTGGCAGCGCCGGAATCGCCATCATCAGCGTAGTTCCGCCCGCCACCGCCACCGCCTGCTGCGCCGTCACCGCGGCATCGATCGTTCCTGCGCTTCCTCCATTCACCGAGGTTACATTTCCTTTCAACGTGGCCGGTCCCGTCGCTCCGCCGGTTTCCGGCTGCAGCGGTATGTTCCCCACATTCGTGCCGCCCGGCACACTCAGCACGACCGTCGCGTTGTACGCCACTCCCGCCCCGTTGATCGCCGTCGCCACAACATCAAACGTCGAGCCAGCCGGCAGTGGGCAGAAATTGAACGTTCCGCTTGAATCTACCGCCGTCTGCAAAAACACTGCGTCCTCCCCCGTCGAATCCTTGCGCTCCAGCGCCACCAATACCGATCCACCCGCTAATGGCGCATTCGTCGCCGCATCGATCACAGTCCCGCTGATCCCCGTCTGATTCGTACTGACCTGCTCCGCCGTCAGCACCGGTTTAAGCCGGTATGCTCCCTTCCCATCCTGCACAATTGATGCGCACGCGTTGAAATCAATATTCAGGTCCACATCCTGCCCGGCGCTCACCGTGATCGGCCCTCCTGCAATCTGCCCGGGCGGAATCTTTAGCCCCGTATTCGCCTGGCTCGAAAGTTGCAACTCGCTCACCGTTCCGCCATGCAGCACCACGCAGTTGAATCCATTCGAACCGCAGGCGTTGGTCGAAGGAGTCGCCCCGCCACTTCCATCATTCGGCACCAGCAGTAACCGAATCTGCTGATAGGTCCCCACGGGAAGCGCCGAATTCGATCCCAGTTGCGTCAGCAGACACGTATTTGAAGCCGTTGAAAACAAATCAATCTGCATCGGTGCGCTATTCAATTGCGGAGCCAGCTCCTGCCATCCCGGCGTATTGTCATTCGCCGTCGTGCTCGTGTGCGCCTGCACCGAACGGATGCTCACATACACATGGTCAAACGCGCCGTTCGGAAACTTGCAGCTCGGTGGATCCGTCAACGTCACCGTAATGCTCGCTGTCTGCGGTCCCATCGATGAATTCGATCCGCCGCCGCAGCTCACAATGACGATTACAGATGACACCACCGCCGCCGTCACCGCCAGCACCGACGGGCACACCTTCACCCTCTTCCGTGCGAAAGACTCTCTCCAACGCATAAGCGGCCTCTTCTGTTCTTTTTTTTGCTTCTTGCGTCTAGATTGAGGGCTGAGGAAGGGACAGCAACCTCAGGTTAGGCCACACCTTTGCACGCGTCAAGCACAGGCGGCCGGCACCGTGGGCGCTCAGCCATACGTCAGCGCGGCCCGCCATGGTGGGTCAGCGCTGGCAAACCTGCGGGCGGATTGTTGCGTCGCGCGGCGAACGGAGACCCGGCGACCTGCGTCAGTGCACCCGAAGAGCTGTTCACGGAATGGACTGACAGCCCCGCAAATGCGGTCGTGTCAGCCGTGTCGCAAAACTTTCCAGAAGGATCGACTGCTCCCGCCTGCGGAAGACTTCCGTCAGAAAGAGGCGAGCCGGCTACAGCGCTGAGCGCTCCCGTCGAGCTGCATCATCCTGCTCGGCTTCCGAAGCCTGCAACTTTACGCTTCGTCCGTCTTTCGCGCGCCCAGCGCTTCCAAACTCCTCCGCCCTCGATCAGCCTCACGAGAATGTCGTCCCCGTACACTTTGTCTTCGCGCAAGAAGCCACCTCCGCCAAGGCCGAAATCGGCGACAAGATTCCTCTTACCCTTGCCGACGATCTTGTCTTCAACGACACAATTCTCGCCCGCAAAGGCGCAGCCGCTTTCGTCAGCATCATTCAGGTGGACAAAACCGGCGCAGGTGGCGCGCCCGGCGAACTCCACTTCCGCATCGATCCCTTGCAGACCGAAAGCGGCATGCTCAAACTCCACGGCGCCGCCTCTCTCGAAGGTCAGGCCGAAACTCCCAACGCCGCCGCCATGGTGCCGGTCTTCGGTCTATTCGCCGTTCTGCATCACGGCAAGGACGCCATAATCAAACCTGGCACTCCCTTTACCGCCTACCTCGATTCGTCTTCCCTCGTCGCTTCGAACACAAACTGACTAAAAACCTTCAGTCCGGAACCTTGCGCCACGACACGTAAACGCGTTTTACAGGGCAGTTCGCCTCCGGAGCGGCCGGAGCTCCGGAAAGTGAGACACATTCCCGCACGACATTGAGCGACTGTTCGAAATGGCAGTGCTTATCGCCCACTGGGCTCACACTAAAATCACAATTTGTCGGTTTCGGATCCATAAACACTTGGTCTTCTGTCAGGTTGTACTTCAGCGCAAGCTGATATCTTCCGGGAGTCAGAATATCGGGATGCCTCCCCGGCGCCAGGAATTGAGCTAGCAGATAAATGGCGCCGACAATCAACACTCCCCAAAAACTAACCATCAGCACCGCCCGTCGCCCAACTTTCTCTTCCCCTGTCCACACCGAAACCGGTTCCACAAGCGGAGCATCCGCTTCGCGCCCAGAAGAAACACCACACTCCCACCCGCAAACCTCGCATTTCGGCGGCTCTCCGGAAAATGCTCGAATTGCTTTGCAGTTGTCGCAAGGGAAATTCATGCTTGCTTGACCTGCGTCCAATCGAATGACGAGGGAACAAAGGTAATCGCTGCGCCGCTAACCACCGAATCGTCACCGTCGAACGAGCGGCTCTCGCCTTCACTCGGCGTTGTGCTTCTCCAGCGCCTCCAGCTGCGTGTGCCAGTCCAGTTCTCGCACTGCCATCG
>Ga0268266_10001403_pt1 | contig 28783 bp, 22 predicted proteins | sample KBSS13metaG_FD_190356 | JGI IMG/M metagenome (GOLD analysis project Ga0268266, IMG submission 190356) | Switchgrass rhizosphere microbial communities from Kellogg Biological Station, Michigan, USA - KBS S1-3 metaG (SPAdes) (version 2) | ecosystem: Host-associated > Plants > Roots > Rhizosphere... | reverse complement strand
CCACGAGCGCACGGAGAACAGGTTGATAGCCGTGAACACGAGGACGAGGCTCAGTGTCAGAACCCAGGGCGCTACCCCGGGAAACCAGGCATCCAGGAGTTTCGCCCCGGCCACCGCCTCCATGGCGACGACGATCACCCAGTAGTACCAATACATCCAACCCGTCAGGAATCCCGCGAGCTCGCCGAGCGCCAAGCGGTTGTACTCATAGAAGCCGCCGACAGCGGGATACGCGGACGCCATCTCCGCGAGCATGCGCATGACGAGCACGACGAGAGTGCCGGTGAGAGCAAATGAAATCACCGCCGCCGGTCCGGTGGCCTGGACAACCACTCCGCTGCCGACGAACAGGCCCGCCCCGATCACTCCCCCGAGCGCGATCATCTGCATGTGCCGCCGTTGCAGAGTACGGCTCAGACCCTGGGCTGGCCCGGTTGCGATCTCAAGCACTGGGATGGGCCGTATTACTGGGGGCGGACATCGCTCGAACATAGCACGACGCGCCCCGTCGTATCCTCACAACAACGTGTTACCGGAAAGTAACCATTGCTTTCATGAATCTGTCATTACCTGTCCGCTAACATGTTGGGTCGCCGCGTCGCTCGAGAGTTTAGCCTTGAAAATAAACCATAAGATTACGGCCGCCGTGTTGGCCGCGTTGACTGCCCATGGAAACTGCTTTGCCGCCGATGCGCCCGATAGTGGTGCAAGCGATGCTCCCGACAGCGAGCTGACCGTGACCGTCACGGCCCAACGGCGCGCGGAGTCCGTGCAGGACGTTCCGATCACCGTCCAGGCCATCACCGGTGATCAGCTCAAGCGGCTCAATGTCGCCTCTTTCGACGACATCGTGAAGTTCCTGCCCAACGTCTCCTTCGGCTCGAATGGCCCTGGTGGGGGCGAAATCTACATGCGCGGCCTGAGTGCAGGCCCTGCCGCCGGCGAGCAGTCCAGCGCCAGCATTCTTCCGTTCCCGAACGTCGCGGTGTATCTCGACGATCAGTCGGTACAGTTTCCGGGACGCAATCTCGATATCTACATGGCTGACATGCAGCGCATCGAGGTGTTGGAGGGCCCGCAGGGCACGCTATTCGGCGGCGGTGCCGAGGCAGGCGCGGTCCGCTATATCACCAACAAACCCAATCTCACCAAGACCGAGGGCGATGTCTCGGCCATGTACGGCATCACCGCTCATGGTGATCCCAACCAGTCGCTCCAGGCCGTGCTGAACGTGCCGCTCATCGAGAACACCTTTGCGCTGCGTGGTGTGATTTACGGCGAGCGTCGGGGCGGTTACATCGACAACGTCGCCAGCACCTTCACCCGCAGCAACAGCGACCCGGGTAGCACCGGCCAGCTCCAGTACACCCCACAGGGCGGCAGGTGCCCCAACGGCCAAGTGGCGGGTACCGGGGGCTACTGCGTGCCGCCTCTCGACGTCCCGGCTACCAACTTCGGCTTCGCGGGCCGGGCCCAGAACCCCACCACCTACGGCGGCATCCGCGTAGAGGCGCTGTGGCAGGTCAATGACGATTGGAGCGCGCTGCTGTCGCAGAGCTACCAGAACATGGAGGCCGACGGCTCCTCGGCGCAGTATCCCTTCGGTTCCGATTACCTGGCGAACCCGAGCGCGCCGCAGCAGCTCGGCCCTTGGGAGGGCACGTTCTTCGCGCCGATCAAGAACAAGGACCGATGGGAGAACACGGCGCTCACCATCAATGGCAAGGTCGGCGACTTGAGCGTCGTGTACTCCGGCGCCTACCTGGTCCGTCACGTCGATCAGACGGGTGACTACACCAACTACGCCCGCAGCGGTTCCGGCTATTACTACGACTGCAGCGGCGCAAACACGCAGAATCCGGCCCCGGTTGTCCAGTGCTACTCCCCGGTGATGGCCTGGCACGACGAGACCACCAACACCCACATCAGCAACGAGCTCCGCTTGTCCACCCCGGACGACTGGCGCGTGCGCGGCCTCCTGGGCCTCTACCAGGAGAACTTCACCATCGGCGACAACATGAACTTCCAGTACAACAACCTGCCGGGTTGTACTGCGGCCAATCTGGCGCTCACGGCCTCCAATGCCGCCGCGGGTCTACCTGGCGGAGTCTGTGTGGGGTCCATCGGACCGGTTCCCGCCTCGTACGACATGGATCCGAACCCGCGCAGCTCGGTGATCAACTTCGGCGAGGATGAGCGTCGCGGCTATAGCCAGTACGCGTTCTTCACCTCGTGGGACGCCGACCTCATCCCGAAGGTGTTGACCCTCACGGGCGGCACGCGCTACTACCACTACAACGAGTACGAGTACGGCACGCGCTACCTCGGCAACTGCGTCAACACGCCGGTCTGCACCCCGATCTACGGCGGGGGCAACATCATCTCTCCGCCCGGCGCGAGCTATCACGGCTTCCGCAGCCGCGGCAACCTGACCTGGCACATCACTCCGGACGCCATGGTGTACTACACCTACTCTCAAGGTTTCCGTCCGGGCGGCTTCAACCGCTTCTCCAGCCTGAAGTTCGGCAGCATCCCTGTGTGTGATGACGGCAGTACGCCGCGAGCCGGTCCGGCCGCCGGCGCTTGCGCGGACGGCACCAAGGCCACCGCCGGCGCCGCCCAGTTCCGCAATCCCTATAGCTATGCCCCGGACACGCTGACCAACAACGAGGTCGGTTTCAAGACCGAGTGGTTCGATCACCGGTTGCAATTCAACGGCTCCGTCTACCGCATGAAGTGGAAGAACGCGCAGTTCGTCTTCTTCGATCCGACGGACGGCTTCGGCAGCTCCAACTTCGTGATCAACGGCCCCAACTACACGGTCAAGGGCGTTGAAATCCAGCTGCTCACCCGGCCCATCGACGGCCTGACGCTGCAGGCCTCGGGCTCCTGGAACGACTCGGAACAGGACAACGCGGTGTGCCTGCCGGTGAACAACCCGGCCCTGTCCAACTACGGCCAGTGCATCACCCAGACCATCAAGAGCGGCTCGGTGAACCAGATCACCAGCCCCCTGGGCAAACCGAACAGTCGCACGGCCTTCTCGCCGCCCATGCAGTTCAGTCTCCAGGCCCGTTATGAGTGGGCGTTGGTCGGTGATTACCGGGCGTTCTTTGCGGCGGGCGCCAGCCACATGGGCGGAATGTTCAATCAGCCGGCCGGTTATCCGACGCCCGGTGTGGGCTCGACGCCGGTCTGGCCGGCCACCTCGGTGCGCGAACGTTTCTACCAGCCCGGCTATACTACCTACGATGCCTCCCTGGGCGTGACGAAGGATCAATGGACGGTGACCGTCTACGGTCAGAACCTCAGTAACTCCGACGCCAGCACCTACACGAACACTGCGCAGTACATCGTGCAGGAGGTTCCGCTGCGTCCGCGTGTGCTGGGCCTTCGGTTGGACTACAAGTTCTAAAGGTGGAGTTGGAGCTCGGCGCTGTCCGTGAGCTGACGAAGGCCCGGCGCCACGGGGAGGCGCTGGACGCGCTCGGGCCCCTGCTCTCACAATTCCCCGAGAACCGGGACCTGATGTACCTGCAGGTCCTGAACCTGCGGTTCCTCAACCGCTTCGACGAAGCATTGGGCGTGCTGGAGCGTCTGCAGCGGCACCATCCTCGGTATAGCCGCTTGTACCAGGAGCGCGGCCACTGTTACGTCGCGTTGCGTGACGCGCCCAGGGCCATCGACGCGTTCCTTCGGGGCGTGAACATCAATCCTGCCCTGCCGGTAAGCTGGAGCATGCTGCAGGGCCTCTATCGCATGACGGGGGACCAGAAGAACGCCTCCATGGCGGCGGAGCACGTTGCTACGTTGCAAAGGCTGCCGTCGCCGGTCGTGCAAGCCACAGGCTTGTTTTCCGATGGTGACCTCACGGAAGCAGAGAGCATCATCCGCGCGTACCTGCAGGCGCACGGTGACCACGTCGAAGCCATGCGCCTGCTCGCGCGTATCGGCCTCGAGCGCGACGTGCTGGATGACGCCGAGTTGCTGTTGGAATCCGTGCTGAAAGTGGCGCCTGATTACCGCGCGGCGCGCTTTGACTACGCCCGCGCACTGTACCGGCGGCAGAAGTACCTTCAGGCCCGGCAGGAGATCGAGAAGCTTCTGGTACTCGACCCTGAGAATCGTGAGTACCTCAAACAGTACGCGGCGACCTGTGTTGGCCTCGGGAACTACGAGCCCATCATCGGGTTGTACCGTGGCCTGCTCGAGCGGACACCGCCGGGCGATCCCGAGGCGGCCGATCTGCACCTGTGGACCGCGCACGCTCTGAAAACACTGGGCAGGCAACAGGAAGCCATCGACGAATATCATGCCGCGATCGCCGTTCGGGAGGATTTCGGCGAGGCCTGGTTCAGCCTGGCCAATCTCAAGACATACCGGTTCGCGCAAGACTCGGTGCAACGCATGCGTCACGCAGAAGCCGAGCAGGCGACAAGGGCGATTGACCGCTACCACTTATGCTTCGCGCTCGGCAAGGCGCTGGAAGACGAACGGGATTACGCCGGATCCTGGCAGTACTACGAGCGTGGCAACGCTCTCAAGCACGCCGAGATCCGCTACCTGCCGCAGATCAACGAGGTCAACACCCGGATATCGAAGCAGGTGTGCACCCGGGAGTTTTTCGCGGCCCGCGCGGGCTGGGGCGTGCCGGACCGGGATCCGATCTTCGTGTTGGGATTACCTCGGTCGGGCTCGACGCTCATCGAGCAGATCCTGGCGTCGCATTCCCTGGTTGAAGGCACGCAGGAGCTGGCCGACATCCAGCGCATCGTGCTGGAGCTGCGCGGCCGGGCCACCGATCTGGAGAATCCCCGTTTTCCGGGCATTCTCGCGGAGCTGCGCTCCGACGACTTCCGCCGGTTCGGTGAGCGCTACATGGCGGACACGCGTATCTATCGCGCGAGCGGCCGGCCGTTTTTCATCGACAAGATGCCCAACAACTTCCGCTACATCGGGCTCATTCACCTGATGTTGCCGAATGCGAAGATCATCGATGCGCGGCGTGAGCCGCTCGCGTGCTGCTTCGGCAACCTGAAGCAACTCTTCTCCACTGGCCAGGAGTTCAGCTACAGCATCGATGACATCGCCCGCTACTATCGGACCTACCTCGAGCTGATGCGGCATTGGAACGAGGCGCTGCCCGGGCGCGTCCTGCGGGTGCAACACGAGGACGTGGTAGACGACCTCGAGGGTAGCGTCAGGCGGATTGTCGAGTTCTGCGGCCTGCCGTTCGAGCGGGCCTGCCTGGATTTCCACAAGACGGAGCGCAGCGTGCGGACGGCCAGCTCCGAGCAGGTACGGCGGCCTATCTCACGGGAGGGCCTCGACCAATGGCGCCACTACGAGCCTTGGCTCGGGCCTTTGAAGGAAGCGCTCGGTGATGCGGTGACTCGGTATAGGGAATAGCGCGCTCGGCGCTGCGCGTGACCAGTCCTCGGGATAGCGCTCGGCCCTGCGTGTCGCCGGCTACCAGGGCTAGTGTTCGACGCTGCGTTAGACAAGCTAGCTCGAGGAGCGCTCGAGCGCCGGGATCAACTCCGCGATCGACTCGATGACGAGGTCTGCGCCCGCGGCTCGCAGCACGCGCTCCGACTCGCTCAGGCGCGCGGCGCGCTCTTTGGAGCTCAACGCGCTCCACTCATCCAGGGAAACACCAACTGTGTTACCCGAGGCAGCCACTCCAACAGTGAACGCGCCGGCAGCCCGGCCTTCTTCGATGCCCGCCTCCGCGTCATCTACCTTGACGACCCGGCTGAGGGGCCACACTTCCAGCTCGGCGCAGGCCTTGTAGATCATCAGTGGAGTTGGACGGCCCGCCGGCGTCTCTCCGGAACAGACCACGTGGTCGGGGGCATAGCCCTGTGCCGCCGCGCGCGCCAACACAGGTGCCATCATCTCCCGCGTATAGCCTGTGGAGGAGGCGATTTTGAAACCCTGAGCCCGGAGCCCCTCCACCGTTTCCCGTGCGCCGGGAATCAGGGTCGCTGCCTCCGCCGCGTACTCCCGCATGAGCGGACCGAGCCGGTTCATGAGCAGCTCAACATCGGACTCATCGGCGGTGTGGCCGCGAGCGGCACACCAGGCGGTGGCGACCACCGGCATCTGCAGGAGGCTCCGAACATGATCGGCCTTCGACCTTCCCATGTCGCGCCGGGCCGAAGCGGTGTCGATCGCGACGCCCTCCGCGGCAAACGCCTCGACCAACGCCTTCACGGGTGCCTGGCAACCGAAGTCGACCATCGTGCCCGCCCAATCGAGGATGACCAGATCGAAACGATCCCGCAGGCTCATGTCGCTACACCCCCCTCTAACAGGCTAGCTATCACCTCTTCGCCTACGGCAAATCCGGTGGATGCACCAGCGCCCGACGTCACCGTCGCGATACGAACGCACGGATGCGGAGCGTCCATCAGCACCGGCCGGTCTGTCGCAGTGGCGTAGGTGCCGATCCAACGTTCGAGAATCGGGGGTGGCGTGATGCCCAGCGCCGCGCGAAATTCTTCCAGGATCAGGGTATCCACCGCGTCGCTACTGAATGGATCCGGAGTGGTTGCGTAGTGGTGGCTGTCGCCCACCACGAGCGAACCGTCCGCGCTCTGCACAACGATGAGGTGGACACCGTGCTTCAGATGCTCGGGTTGCTCGGAGGCCAGTCGGGCCTTGAGCGGTTTCGCAGCGTCGAGCGCTGCGTAACCCGCGTACCGCGCGAGACTTAGATCCGACATCAGCACGGCGGGCAACGGGAAACCCGGTGACGCCAGGCGCAGCATCTGCAACTTGCACCGGGCGAGTGAATAGGGTCTGAGCCGTTCAGAGTACAGGGCGTTGAAATCGTCTCCCGGACAGACGGCTACTCTATCCGCGTGGACATCGCCCCTTGATGTATGCAGCAGCGGCACCTCGATCCCAAGTACTGCGGTGCTTCGCACGAACGTTATGTCGTGACGCTCTGTAAGCCAGCTGGCGAGGCGGGGAATGGCTTCGCGCGACTCGACACGAAGCTCTGTTGTGCTTTCCAGCACGGCCAACATGTCAGGAGCGCTCAGCCCCGGACAGCGACGTCCCGCTTCGGTAGGCGTCAACAGTTGGCAGCCCACGGCCATTTCCGTCTCGAGGAAGGCCTTCAGAACGCCCACAGACTCGGGCCGCCGCACCACCATCCAGAGGCCTTGCTGAAGGATTGGAATGCCGGCCGCAGGGGCTACTTCCGCCCATATATCCCGCGTACGCCGCGCTCGTGCCCACATCGTCCGGCGGTCCTGACCGGTGACCGTGATGAACCCGAAGTTACGCACCGAAGCGCCGTTGGCCTGCGCATCACGATCGATGACAATCACCCGAAGACCGCGCCGGGCTGCGGCTAGTGCAACACCGAGGCCAACGATGCCGGCGCCGACAACCGCCAGATCAAACCGCTCGGGAGGATTCGTGGGTTTCATATCGGCAATACTGGCAGCACGAATGTGAATTTCTCGTGACATTTGCTTGGCATACCGCGGTCCCGGCAATAATGCGCCCAGCATGAATCACTACCCGAAGTCCCTGCGCGTCTCGCAGGTTGCCACCGTGTTGTTGCTCTTCGGTGGCTATGCCGCGTTGTACTTCTGCAGGGCCGATCTGTCGGTCGCCACTCCCTACATCATCGATGAGCTGGGGGCCAAAGGGGTCACTCACGCCGATGCCGTGATCCACATCGGCCAGATGACCTCGGCGGGGGTGCTGGCCTATGCGCTGGGAAAGCTGTTCCTGACCGGCCTGGGTGATTTCTGGGGCGGGCGGCGCAACTTCCTGATCGGGCTCGCCGGCGCGACGCTGTTTACCTGGATCTTCACGACCGGCTCGGCGTTGTCGCTCTTCACGTTCGCGTGGTTCTGCAACCGGCTGACACAGTCGGTCGCCTGGGCCGGACTCATCAAGGTGACCTCGAAGTGGTTCGACTACACCTCCCATGGCGCGATCGCGGGCGTCCTCAGTGTCAGTTATCTCGTCGGGGATGCGCTGGCGCGGCATTGGATGGGCGGGATACTGGGTCAGGGGTTCGCGTGGCGTGCGGTGTTTTATTTCGCCGCTGCCGTCGCCGGTGTCCTCCTCGTCAGCAACCTGTTCTTCCTGCGGGAGTCGCGCGCCGACGCGGGATACCCGCCTGCCAAAGCGCATCCCGCCAACCTGTTCGGCGGCACCGAGTCCCGGCCCGAAAGCGTTCGCGCACTGCTGGGGCCGCTGTTTCGCAATCGCGCATTCCTGATCGTGTGCCTGCTCTCCTTCGGCGCCACGATCGTCAGGGAGACTTTCAACATCTGGACGCCAATGTATCTGCACGAGCATGCCGGTTACAGCGAGAGCGCGGCCGCGGGAATGAGCGCGGTATTTCCGGCTGTGGGAGTGGTCTCTGTGTTGTTGTCGGGTTGGCTGAGCGACCGGCTCGGTGAGGGCGGGCGGGCGACTGTCATGTTCTTCGGGTTCTTGACCGCGGCCGTGGCGCTGTTGGCCCTCACCCTCCTGCAACCGACACCCTCCGGATCGACGCTCGCCGTTATCATGATCGGGGCTGTCGCGTTCTGTGTTCTGGGACCGTATTCCTACCTGGGGGGCGCCTATGCGCTCGACTTCGGCGGCAAGCAGGCGGGAGCGGTATCCTCGGGGCTCATCGATGGGATAGGCTACCTGGGAGGAATTCTCGCAGGGGACACTGTCGCGCGGATTTCCGTGGGTTTCGGGTGGAAAGGGGTTTTCGTGGCGCTGGCCGCGGTTTGCGCGCTCGCTGCAGGCAGTTCGGCGTATCTTTACCTCTGGGATACCAGTTCTAGCGCGGTCCGAGCACAGGCATGACCATCGCCGATGATATTTTCGCCATCTACAACTCCCGCGGCTCGGCCTCCTATTTCGGAGAGCCGGTCTCTGTAACTGAGCACGGTCTGCAGACCGCGTTTTTTGCGCAGGAGGCGCGAGCGTCTGCAGCCCTCGTATTAGCAGCGTTGCTCCACGATATCGGGCACTTGGTTGTGGACACCCCGGATGATATTGCCGAGTGGACAGACGACGCCCACCACGAACGAATCGGCGCGGGTTGGCTTTCCCGGCGGTTCGGACGTGAGGTGTCGGAACCGGTGCGGCTCCATGTGCCCGCGAAACGTTATCTGTGCGCCACGCGACCGGAATACTTCGGCAAGCTCAGCCCCGCATCCGTGTTGACTCTCGAGCTTCAGGGCGGGTTGATGACCAACACCGAGATCGCGGCGTTCGAAGCCGAGCCTTTCCACGGCGATGCGGTTCGCCTACGCGAGTGGGACGACCGCGGCAAGATCGCTGGTCTCGAGACTCCGGGCCTGGAGTCCTACCGCGAGCTCATCGAGACCCGCCTGCTGTAGCTCAAGCTTCACAATTACGTCACCGTCGGACGTTGTGATACCGGAAAACGAGGCAACTGCCGTTGCCCATGGAAGGGGTGTTCATGTATCGCAAGGCTCGGTTGGGCGGCGCCCTCGCGTTGCTCGTTTCCCTGGCATCCCTCAGCGTCGCATATGCCCAGTCGGTTCCACTGGTCGAGATTCCGGCCGCACCCGGTAGCTACCGACTTTCGGCCAGCAATTCAATGACCGCGGCAGGGCTTGCCGGTAGCTCCCTGCAGTCCGATCCACCGCAACTGGGGATCGCACCGATCTATCCCGCGGACCAACAGGACGGGGTGTCGCCGGCACTTTATGTCTCCAATGGTCTGCGGAACTTCCGTTTCAACGACTTCAACAATCTGTTCGACTACGGTGGCTTCTATAGCTGGCAAATGGACGACTACGCCGCCGTTCACGGCTTCAGTGCCATTGCGGAATACAACCGCAACGCCGCCGCAGCCCCCTGGATCCCGGCCGGTACGGGCTGGGACGCGGATTTCGACAAGCCGGAGTGGACCACCTTCATGGGGACCCTCGGATTGACTGCGGGCCGTTACGACGAAGTCATCGATCTCGGTGAGCCGGCCATATTGCAGGCCCTCGGCAACGCCAACTATTTCAGTTTTGTGGACCCCACGGCCACCACGGAAGTGATGGTCGACATGGAGCACCAGCCTCTGGATCCCAACACGCTGCGACAGCAGCGTTGGTATCCCTCCGGCGCCACTGATGCGGACCGGGCCGCGTTCGAAAAGAAGTACTACGACGGGTTCGCGATGACGCTGTATGCGACAGTCGACTACTACCGTCAACGCGGGTTCACGAACATTTCGATCTATGGCTGGTCGCCCGCCAACACCGGTTTCAACGGTCTCGCGACTTACGTGGCGGATCCGAGCACCGACTGGTACTGGCAGAACGTCGGCATTCAAGTCATCGGTCACGTAGACCGTGTGACCTTGCGGAATTACTGCGATTACTCGAGCATATTGAATACAGCGTATACCCTCGCGCAGAGTGACATTGCCGTGTCATACGTGCGCACTCTGCCCGCCGCGCAACAAAAGCCCGTGCGCGCCTACGTCAGCAATCAACTCATCGGCGGTGGCGACGGCTGGCGATGGTGGGCGGGTCAGCCGCTGCTGGCCGAGGAGATGCGGGCTATCGCTCTGCTCGGTGCGTTCACACAATACGACGGCCTGGTCGTCTTCAATTTCGGCCCTCCCGCCAATAACAATCTGCCGCGGCCCATCACCACGGGCGTGGACGTCATGATCAAGGACAACGTTTTCACCGCCGGCCAGGAGGGCGGCGGTCCACATACGTTCGCCCGGTATGACGCCCTGCACATCACCAATGTCGATAGCAGCGGCAACGTCCAACTCCAGCTCATCGACAAGACCGGCTGGGGTGACAACTTTGCCGTCGGTCCCACCTTCCCCTTCTACCACTCGACGATCACCGCGATGACCTCGCACCTGCGGACGGCCTACGAGCCGGTCGCCGCCGTGTTCGAAGGCCTCGCGCTCGCGAAGGGGGTGGAGTCGATTCTGCGCAACGGAACGGCGGTAGTGGATTTCAACTCGCAACAAACATTCGCGCAGGGTTCCCCGATCCTACGGCACGTGGTGAGCGGCAACCTGCACCTGATTGCCACCTATGATCCACAGGTCGCTTACGGGCAGCCCGCCCGGACGATCACTGTCAACAACTTCAACGGGGTCAGCGGCCTGACCATCACGTTTCCGGCCGACGACCAGGTCCGGCTGTTCATGGTGCAGTCTCCGGGCAATTGAGCTAGCAGGCGTTTCGTGCGAGCGACCTGCAGCCGCTGACTATCTCGACAAATTGCGCAGGAACGCGAGCTGACCGCTGGCGTACAGTCATCGACCGCCCACGGAAATGATTGGCGGGCCGTTTGACAGGCATACGGAATTTCCGTATGGTGACGAGGTGCGATTGTCATGGATGACGCTGATGACCTTCAATTCTGCTGGGATGACAGTAAAGCCGCCTGCAACATCGAAAAACACGGTGTGTCTTTCGAAGTGGCCACTTACGTCTTCGACGATCCAACGAGACTCGAGCGAGGCGACGCCTTTGCCGAGGGCGAGTATCGAAGCATTACGATCGGAACAGTCCACGGCAGGCTTCTCACCGTTGTCTATACGGCTCTCGGGGACACTCTCTACCGCATCATTTCTGCCCGCTTCGCTACTCGGTCCGAGCGTGACGACTATGAGCAAGACTTATTTCACTCGTAAACGCGGCGCACGGCAGCGGCTGTCGCAAGGAGAGCAGGATCGCTTCGGCAAGGTCACCGACGCCGAGATCGAGGCGAGAGCGCTGTCTGACCCGGACAATCCGCCGCAAACCAAAGAACAGTTGAGGCGCATGGTTTTGGCGCGTGAGGTCAGGCTCACCCGAGAGAAACTCAGTCTCAGCCAGCCGCAGTTCGCCGCGCGCTTTCACATCGGTCTGGCCCGGTTACGGGACTTCGAGCAGGCGCGCTCGGAGCCGGACTTCATCGTTCGCGTGTTCTTGCGAATGATTTACGAGGATCCGGCGAAAGCAGACCGTCTGATCAAACTTGTCGAGCGGCAAGACCCTGTAACGGCCTAGAACCGTGTCACAGGGCCTCGCTCGATGCCCTTCCGGCGCTTACTCGACCGTCACGCTCTTAGCGAGGTTGCGAGGTTGGTCAACGTCGGTGCCCTTGAGGATGGCGACGTGATAGGCGAGCAGTTGCAGGGGGATGGTGTAGACCGCGGGGGCCTGGAAGTAGGTAACGTGTTTGGGCATCTCGATGACGGTGACGCCGTCGCTGGGGGTGATGCCGGCTTCGGGGTCGGCGAAGACGATGAGCTCGCCGCCGCGGGCGCGAACTTCCATGAGGTTGGATTTCAGCTTCTCGAGGAGGTCGTTGTTTGGCGCGACAGTGATGACCGGCATGTCAGCATCGACGAGCGCGAGGGGGCCGTGCTTCAGCTCGCCCGCGGGATAGGCTTCGGCGTGAATGTAGGAGATTTCCTTCAGCTTCAGCGCGCCTTCCATCGCGATGGGGTACAAGGCGCCGCGGCCGAGGAACAGGGTGTGGTGCTTTTCCGCGAAACGCTCTGCGAGTTTGTGGATCACAGGGTCGAGCACGAGGGTGCGCTCGACCAGGGCGGGTAGTTCGACTAGGCGGTGAACCAGGCCGCGCTCGCGCTCTGCGTCTGCGCCGTGGTGTTTCGCGAGAGCGATGACGAACATCGACAACGCGGTGAGCTGCGTGGTGAAGGCCTTCGTGGAGGCAACACCGATCTCCGGACCCGCGCGGGTCAGCATTACGAGCTCGGACTCGCGCACGAGCGAGCTTTCCGGCACGTTGCAGATGGCCAACGAAGACAGATAACCCGACTGCTTGGCGAGGCGTAATGCGGCCAGCGTATCCGCGGTCTCACCGGACTGCGAGATAGTCACGAACAAGGAGTTCGGTGGCACGAGCGGGTTGCGATAGCGATATTCACTCGCGATATCGACCGCGCACGGCACTTTGCAGATCTGCTCGATGAAGTACCGCGCCACGGTTGCGGCGTGATAACTCGTACCGCACGCAACGATATGGACGTTCTGCGTACGCTTGAAGATCGCTGCGGCAGCCGGACCAAACGCGGCTTCGAGCAAGCGTCCGTTGGCCACTCGCTCCTGCAGCGTGTTGGCAATCGCGCGCGGCTGCTCGTGAATCTCCTTCAACATGTAGTGCCGATACTGCCCCTTCTCGGCCGCGTCGGCGGACAGCTCGCTCTCGCGAATCGGACGCTCGGCGGTGTTACCTTCCTTATCGATGACGCGGATCGATTTACGGCGGATTTCCGCGACATCGCCCTCCTCGAGGAAGATGAACCGGCGGGTGACGGGCAGCAGCGCGGAAACATCCGACGCCACGAAATTCTCTTCGACGCCGACGCCAACAACAACAGGGCACCCTTCGCGAGCGAGGATCAGACGATCAGGGTCATTCTCACTCACGACGGCCAGCGCGTATGCCCCTTCGAGCTCCGCTACCGTCGCCCGAACCGCCTTGAACAGATCCTTTACTGTCGCCAGGTGGTGGTGAATGCGGTGGGCAATGACCTCGGTGTCGGTCTCCGAGGTGAACGTGTACCCCAGCCGCTTCAACTCCTCGCGCAGTTCCTCGTGGTTCTCAATGATGCCGTTGTGGACGATCGCCAGGCCGTCCTTGGAGATGTGCGGATGGGCGTTACGCTCGCTCGGCACCCCGTGGGTCGCCCAACGCGTATGCGCAATACCGATCTTGCCGCTCGCTGGGGACTGCTCGAGGGCCTCGTCCAGCATCTTCACCTTGCCGACCGTGCGTAGCCGGGTGAGCTGCTTGGAGCCGTTCAGCACGGCCAGGCCTGCGGAGTCGTAGCCACGATATTCCAGCCGCCGCAGACCCTCCATGAGGATCGGGACGATATTGCGTTCGGCGATGGCTCCAACGATTCCGCACATGTGTTTAGTGCCTCACTTTTGCTAAGCGCGGTGGGTTGCCAAGTGTGCCTGAACCGCCCGGATAAAGGCGATTTCCAGCCGCCCAGGACGTGAACCGGATCGCGCGCTGGGTATGGAAGTTGCGGGTGGAGGTGGTCGAATGCGGGAGGCCGGAAGGAACACCGATGAATGTGATTATCTGGTTGGTCGTAGGCGGCCTGATCGGCTGGCTGGCGAGCAAGATCATGAATACCGATGCCCAGCAAGGAATTGGCCTGAACGTGGTCGTGGGCATCATCGGGGCGCTGTTGGCGGGGTGGCTCATCACCCCCTTTATCGGTGGCACGACCATCAACCAGGGCGATTTCAGCCTGGGCGGCCTAGTCATCTCCCTGCTGGGAGCCATTGTGCTGCTGGCGATCGTCAACCTGTTCCGGCGGGGTAGAACGCGGTAGCGCTACCACGAAGAAATCGCAAAGGTGAAGGTACGGCTAGTTGGAGAAATAGGGCGGTGAAGGTGCGGCGGGGCTAAGGGAAATGGGGCCGGCACACGGGGCGGCGTGGAGGGACGCCAGTGTGGGCCCAGCGGTGCAGCGGCCGGTTGCCGCGGGGTCGCGAAGATGGCTACAACCGTCAGCCCCGGCGGGGGGCCGACAGACCTGCTACGGCTGAGCGGGCCTTCCCCAAGTGATCACGGATCACCTTTGAGTCGGGTGAGTGATCGGCTGCCCGCTCCAACAGGTTCACCGCCTCGCGGTACTCCCGACGCCTGAAATGCACCCAGCCGGCCGTGTCCAGCAGGGAAGCGTCCGTGGACATATCGAACCCAGCTATCAATCCGCGAGCCCGATCGAGGCTGGTCGCATCGGTTTTGTAGGTAACGAGCAGCATCGCGAGATTGTTGGCGGCTATCCGCCGTGAGCCCGGAGCGCCGTGAAGCAGGGTGTCGTAACAAGTGATCGCGGCATCGATTTGCCCCTGCTTCTCATACAGCGAGGCGAGCTCGGTAACCACCAGCGGTTGTGACGGCGCGAGCCTGAAGGCGATCTGGTATTGCTCCAGCGCACCCTTCGCGTCCCCCGACGCCAACTTGACCTGTGCGAGTCCCCTGTAGGGCGCCCACGACTGCGGGCCGATCGCGATGGCGTGACTGAACGTTTCCGCGGCGCGGGGCAGATCCTTCACCCCCAGATACGTGGCACCCAGCAGGTCCACGATCTGGATGTTCTTGGGGTCACGGCTCAGTGCGCGCTGCAGACGTGCGATGACGACCGCGCTGCGCCCGCGCTCCAGTCCGAACCGTGTCAGCGAAGCCAGAATGTCGAGCGAGCTCGGCTGTAACTCGAAGGCCCGCTCGAGCTCCCGTTCGGCGTCGTCCGGCCGCTTGTCGTCATGAGCGATCAGGCCGGCGAGTTGGTAGCCTTCGGGAGCATCCGGCCGCAGCCTTTTCAGGTCTTCCGCGGCGATGCGTGCCCTGGCGAGATCGCGATCGGCCATGTAGGCGCGAATGAGCGCAGCGCGTACCTGCGGATCCTGGGGTGCCTTCCGCGTGGCTTCCTCGAGTAGCGCGACCGCTTGGGCGGGACGTTCCGTCTGCAGCAGGACCTGCGCCAGGTCGATCCTCACTCCCTCGTCATCGACGCCCGAATTCAACACCGAGCGCAAGGCTTCCTCGGCGAGCGCAGGTTGTCCTTTGGCGACGTACGCTCGCGCCAGCGTGCGCTGCAATACCACAGACTTCGGCTGGTCATGCAACACGGCGCGCAAGTCGACGATAGCGTTCGTAGGGTCCCCGTGGGCTAGTGACAGGTTGGCGCGCATGATGAGCGCGTCATCGTCACGGGGACTTTCCTCGAGCACTTCCGCGAGAAGCTTCCCGGCTGCCGCGTCATGACCTTGCGAAATCTCCGCAGCGGCGATCCGGTCGCGCGCAGCCAGACCCTTGGGACCCAGCCCATCGCGCTCGATCACCTGCCGATAGATAGCAACAGCCTGTTGGACAGCACCGCTGCGCTGTATCAACATACCGAGAGCCAGGCGCAGGTCCTGGTTGTCAGGCTCGCGCGTCACGAAGTCGCGCAATATCCTTTCGCCTTGGCTCTGCGAGCGCTGGGTCGTGACGAAATCCACCAGCGTCAGTTTTGCGACATCCTTGTGGGGCAGATCCCGTACCGCCTGCTCCAGAACGTCCTGGGCCGCATCCAACTCGTGACGTTGCGTGAAGTGCCTGGCCAGATCCATCCGGGCCGACATCTCGTTCGGCTCGAGCGAGATGATCTTGCGCATCTGCTCCTCGGCCTTGCGCGGCTGAGCCGCGGACAGGTACACACTCGCCAGTATCCGGCGCAGATCGACGGAGTCTGGAGCTTTGGTCACAGCGCCGGTAACCAGCGAGATCGCCTTCTCTGTATCGCCAGCGCGCACTGACAAAGCAGACAGAACCGCTATGGCATCCTCGTTCGCCGGAGCAAGCTGTACGGCACGCTCGGCGTCATCGCGCGCGTCCCGCTCGTCTTTCAACTCGTGGCGCGCGGCGGCCCGCGCAGCCAGGAGGTCCGGATCATCCGGATGATCGAGCAGCCCGGGCGAAAGGATTTCCAGCGCCCGCTGTGAGCCGCCCCCGAAGACGAACACCCGCGCCAGGCTAGCCCGCGCCAGCGTGTCATCCGGCCGGACGTCGACCGCGGACTGGTAGTAATCGATCGCCTCGCGGTAGCCGCCGCGACGTTCCGCGACCTTGCCATTGAGGTAGAACGCCACGCCGTTGCGGGGCTCTATCTGCAACGCGTTGCGGAATTCGATACTCGCTTTGTCCAGGTTGCCCGTCGCGAGGTATTGCTTGCCGCGCGCGATATGACTCTCGAAGCGTGAATGCGGGCTGCCGCAACCCACGAGGCCCAGGGCGAATGCGAGAGCGACCACGGCGCACGGAGGCAAACGCATAGCACCCCCGAGTGCGCTCATACCGGCAACCCGCGCCGGCGCCGTTCCAACTCCGCGCCCTTGCAAGAAATCATGTATTCGTAAACGGCCTGCAGCGTCGCGTAGGTCAGGCCGGCCCGACCGTCGAGAAAGCCGCGTCGCCAACCATAGAAGTACAGGAACTTGATGAGCGGCCGCGCCGGCATCTGGTAGAAGACGTCCTTGATGGCCCGGCGCCGTTCGTTGGGATCCCGCGACCACAGGGAGCCGGAGGTTGTGCGTTGATCACGGACTTTGGCCGCCTCGACGGCCTCCATGTCCGAATAGCGGTTGTGCCGCGCGATCCAGTGCGACACGCCGTGGCTGAAAGGGTAGTGAATGATGTGGCCGTCGAGCTGGCCGATCTGCCCGTCGACGACCGCCACCGGGTTGACCAACCGCTCGTAGCGGATGCGTTGCGGTCGGAACAGGCGTACGAGCCAGGTAGGATAGAGTTGCGCGTGTTTCAGCCAATGTCCCATGAAGAAGTCTTTGCGTCGGATCCGGAAAGCTGCTTGAGGGGCGGCGGCGACCGCTCGCGCCAGCACCTCGTCGCGCAATTCCGGCATACAGCGCTCGTCCGCATCCAGATACAACACCCAGGGATGCCGGAACTCGATGTTGTTGACGGCCCAGTTCTGGTGAGCGGACCAGTTATCGAAAGGCCGTGTGATCACCCGCGCACCGTGTTCCTCGGCGATGGCGCGTGTCTTGTCCGTGCTCAGCGAATCCAGCACCACGATATCGTCACACCAGGAAAGCGACTCCAGGCACGCCCCGATATTGATCTCCTCATTGAGAGTCAGAACGAGAACCGACACGCTCATAGTGACAGCCGCAGAAACAGACTCTCGGGTAGCGCGCGGATGATCACCATGATGGGCCGCCAGAACCCGGGCAGATAGACCGTACCGCGGGGCCGGTCGAGCGCCCGCAGAATCCCACGGGCGACACCCTCGGGCTGCGCCCAGAGCAGCCCTTTGTCGAAGGCCGCAGTCATGGGGGTGTCCACAAACCCCGGCTTGATGGTCACGACGTTGACGCCGCACCTACTTAGCCTCTGTCGCAATCCGGACAAGAAGGCCGTCACCAGCGCCTTGGCGCTTCCATAGACGTAGTTGCTCCCGCGGCCGCGGTCTCCCGCGACCGAGGAGATGACCGCGATGGTGCCCGCACGCCGCTGCGCCAAGCGATCGGCGATGCGGGTGAGCAACGCCACCACGGAAAGCCCATTGGTGTTGATCTCGCGCAGTGTCAGATCGACCGAGCCTTCACAGGCTTTCTGGTCGCTCAAGGTACCGTGGGCGATCAATACGGTGTCATAGCCGGCAAGAAATGACTCGGCCCGTGCAAGCATTGCCTCATGGCCCGCGAAATCATTTGCATCGAGCACCTCGGTGCCCACTCGTGGGCTCCCTCGCACCGAAAGGTCGGCCGCCACGGCGGCCAACCGGGCTTCGTTACGTGCGACGAGGTACAAAGCATCACCCCGCTCTGCCAACATGCGCGCGGTCGCCTCCGCGATAGCGGACGTAGCGCCGATTATTAGTACTTTTCTCACGCGTTCTCCGTTACCCGCCGCCAGAAGCTCGACGAGCAGGCGGGGTCGATGTATTGCGAAAACTCCTGCCAGCGCGGATAGCCGCTGCGGAACAGAGTGCCCGGCATGCGCCCATCCTTCGCAGGATAGAGCGTTCCGCCGGCGAGACTTACGATGCGATCGAGCGACTCGAACAGACGCTGCAGGGCCGCCCCCTTGTTGGGAAAGTCCAGGGCCAACGTAACGCCCTCCCGGGGAAACGACAGCATTGCCGGAGACTCGAGGTTGCCAAAGCGTTTGAGCACCGCGAGAAACGATCCCTGGCCGCTACGCGCAATGGTGTCCAGTAACTCCGCCGTCGCTTCACGCGCGACAGGAGTCGGCACCACGCACTGGTATTGATAGAAGCCCGCCGGGCCATACAGCCGGTTCCAATGCAGGATGCGATCGAGCGGAAAGAAGAAGGTCTGGTAAGGGTCCCGCGTCCGCCTGGATCGCCCGGGCTGCCGGTGGTAGTGCACGGTGTTGAACAGGCGCAGCGACAACCCGTTGACCAGCGACAGGGGCAGAGGAAACGGAACCGCAATATTCTTTGCAGCAACCCGGGCGGCACTGGCCGGGGCTGCGGCATGATTCGCGCACTGGAGGATCCCCCGGCCGAGGTGCTTGCCGCGCCCCAGGCAGTCGATCCAGGCGACGGTGTACTCGTAGTTGCGTTCCGCTTCATCGCATAGTGCAAAAAAGTCATCGAGATGGCCGAAGCGCGTGGTCTCGACATCCATCTGCGGACCCTGGATGCGCCGCAGCTGCAGCTCCGCCCAGGTGATGACGCCAGTGAGCCCCAATCCGCCCACCGTCGCCGCGAACCAGGCAGGATTTTCGCTCGGCGAGCATACGGCCCGCGTTCCATCCGAGCGCAACAACTCGAGGCGCCGCACGTGTCGTCCGAACGTGCCGGCACGATGATGATTCTTGCCATGGACGTCGTTCGCAATAGAGCCACCGATCGTCACATAACACGTCCCCGGTACCGCCGGCAGGAACCAACCAGCCGGTACCACGAGGCGCAGGATGTCGGCCAGCAGGACTCCGGCTTCACAGGCCAACACTCCCGTATCGCGGTCGAAGTGGATGAACCGGTCGAGCGCACGAGTCTCCAGCAGTGCGCCGCCGACGTTGAGGCAGCTGTCACCGTAGCTGCGCCCATTACCAAAGGGCAGGAGCTTTGCCCCTGTCGGGGGCAGCTCCGGGAAGCGATCGTGCCGGCTGTGCAAGCCCAACACGACGTGCGGCACGCGGATTACATTTCCCCAGGAGGACATGACGCGCGAAGCCATCCGCGCCTCCTAGACGGCGAGTGCGATCGCAATCACGGCCAGCAGCCCGATGACGAGGCTCACGCGATCCTTCAGCGCGTAGACGACAGGGTCGTCATGCATCGCGCCACGATGTGCCGTCATCCAGACACGGCTCACCCAATAGAGCATGAGAACGCACAAGGTCCAGATGACTTTCGGGCGGTGATACAGGGCCTGGATGTCGGGAGAATTGATGTAGAGGGCAAGCACGAGCACGCTAAGGTAGCCCGCGGCAGTCCCGAGGCTCTGCAGAACGGTCAGGTCTTCGACGTGGTAGCCACGGCCGACCGCCTGGAGGCGTTGCTGGCGCCGCAAGCTGTCCAACTCCGAATAACGTTTCACGAATGCCAGGCTGAGGAAGAGGAAAACGGAAAACAGCAGCAGCCAGAACGACAAGGCCACGTCCGCGGCACCCGCTCCGGCGATGACCCGCAACGTGTAGAGCCCCGCGAGCGCCACCGCGTCGATCAACAGGAAGCGCTTGAGCACGAAGGAATAAGCGGCGGTGAGGCAATAGTACACCGCAAGCACCAACTGGAACCGCTCGGGCAGGAAGGCGGCAATGAGGACGGCGCCGGCGAGCAAGGCCGGGATGAGCACGAAGCCGGCGGCGAGCGACAGGTCTCCGGCCGCGAACGGCCGTTTCGACTTGCGCGGGTGAGCACGGTCGGCCTCGAGATCCAACATGTCGTTCAGTAGGTAGACCGAGGAGGCGCATAGGCTGAAGGCAACGATCGCCAACAAGGTGTGGGTCAGTGCCTCCAGGTCTCCCATCAGGTGTGCCGCGCAGAGGGGAATGAGCAGCAGGGCGTTCTTCGCCCATTGGTGCGGCCGTAGAGCGCGCACCAGGGCGCCCAGGCGCTTCTGCGAAGCAGGAAACTTCCGAGCGTACTCGAAGGCGCCCGGCCCGAAGTGCTCGGCCGGTTGGTCGGCGAGAACGCCATCGAACAGCCCGACATGCTGGGCCACCGCTGAGGCGAGCTTTTCGTTCGCGACCGTGCACAGCCAGAGCGGACGGCCGTGTGAGCGCTCCTGCTTCAACCAGGCCAACAGCTCGCGGTTGTAGGGAAGTGCCGCCGGATTGGGCGTCACTCGAGAGGCAATCTGCGCTCGTAAACCAGCCCGCCCGCCGCGCAGCAGCCAGAAGACCGCCAGGAACAAATAGAGTGGATTGCGCTTCAGGAGCAAGAGCACTGACTCGAGCAACACGTCGCTGCGAATCAGCGTGCCGTCGAGCTCCACGCACAGTGGCGGCGCCAGGGCTTCGACACTCACTGCCATGACGACACCGCGGGCGCCGTGCGATGGCGCAAAGCGAAGACGGCAATCCAACCGACGAGGACGCCAAGCCATAAAGTCACGATACGGCAAGCAATCGTGATCAACAGAGCCTCACCTACCGCATAACCCTGCGCGGCCAGGAGCGCGGTCATCACCGCTTCGGTGGTGCCCAGGCCCGCGGGCAGGAACGACAAGGCGCCCACCAACACGGCGACCGCGTAGATGCCCACCCCAGCGGCAGGAGCCAGGTGTACGGCAGGGAACATGGAGCCCAACGCATACAACCCCAGTCCCTCGAGCCCCCATCCGGCCAGCCCCAGTACGAAACCCATGAGCAACATGCCGGGGCTCAAAAGCGATCGAGCCGCGCCGAGCGCCTTGGCGGCACCGCTACCCAGGCGAGTCAAAACGCGTGGCAGGCGCGCCTGCGTTTCGAGACGAGCGGCAACGCGGCCCCATGGTAGGACGTTGAGGAGTACCAGGACCACCGCGACCAGAACGCCCGCCGCCCACAGTGCCGGGTAGTAGCGGGGGGCCATCGTGACAATCGACGCGGCCAGCGCCAACATCGCGACGACATCGAGGAGACGCTCGACAAAGAAGGCGCCGGCGACATCGGGTACCGAGACCCCGAACCGGGAGTAGTAGCGCGCCCGCGTGATTTCTCCAACCTTGCCCGGAGAAACGGTGAAGGCAAAACCGGCCACGTAGGTCAGACCGACAAAGCGGAAGGGAAGTGAGGATCCGAACCGGGCCAGATAGCGCTGCCAACGAACGATCCGCAGGAGATAGTTGAGCAGCGAGAAAATGGAGGCCACCGCGACGAGATCCCAGGCATGCACCAGGGAGGCAAGTGAAATCCGCGCGATATCAGCGCGCAACGCATAGAGGCAGGCCGCAGCAAACGCCGCCACGAGCACCGGAAAGAAGTAACGCGAAAGTGGCTGCATTGGGCTAGTGAGCCTCGCCAACTGGTTCGCGAGGCTAATTTGCGAACCTTACGGTCACGTGACAGGCCGGGAGGGGCGCTGTCAGCAGACAGCTCCCTGTCATGATGCGCGGCTATAGTCCGGCGGATGCTTGCGATCTTCGTCAAGGCCGGTCTCGTTCTGGCCAGCTCCCTGCTCGGCGTATTGGCCCTGCGAACTCGGCTTCTGGACCTCCCCGAGCCCCTCTTCCGCCGTGGCGTGTTGGCGTTGCAACTCGTCCCGGCGCTGGGGTTGTTCGTTGCTCTCTACGTGGTGGGCCACCAGGAGCCAACGTCCGACGTCCCGGCCTACTATCTGCCGGCCGCGCGCGCGGTCCTGGCCGGGCAGGTGCCCTTTCGGGACTTTACGCTCAGCTACGCACCCGGGTTCTCCTATGTCGGCGCGGCGCTCGTCTACCTCTGGAACAGTGGAAAGGCCTTCGCTGCGTTCGCCATGCTGATGAACGGCATCGCCCTGATCGGATGGCACACGGCCGCCAGCGCCTATTTCGAGCGCTCCACCGTCCGCCAGTGCACCGTGCTTTATGCAACGAGTGGTCACGTGCTCGTGCAGGCGCTGCTGGGATCCAACCAGGCCTGGGTGAGCGCCGGACTGGCCGTCACCGCCGTGCTGATGACCCGCGGGAGCAATGTGGGCTCAGGATTCGTGCAGGCCGCAACCGCCTGTACTACCAAAGTCCTAGCGCATCTGTTCTGGCCGATCCTGTGGATCTGCGCCCCAAACCGGTACCGTTGGCTGCTGGGCGCAGTGCTTCCCACTGTGGCCCTCTACGGCGCGTTCATCGTCGCGGGCGCGGGCCCCGGCCTTCTGTACCCGCTCCGTCACGAAGGCGAGCTCATCAGCCCGGGCAACCTGCCCTATCTGCTCGACCTGGCGTTAGCAGGGATGGGCCCTTTGGAACACCTTATATACGACGCGCTCGCGCTCGGTGCGCTGGCGGCGGCCACTCTTTGGCTTTACCTGAAAACAAGAACCGTCGCGGCAAAGGAGCGGCAAGCACTCCTGCTTTTCGGACTGGCCCTGACCGAGCTCGTCTTCGTGCTCTTCAGTAAGAAGAGCTTCACGGGCTACGTACTCTTTGCAATGTATCCGCTGGTGTTGGTACTCGTAACGGCGGTATCCGGCTGGCGCGCTCGCGTGAGTTTCCTACTCTCGTTCAACGTCCTGCTGGCCGTCGAACCCAGTCTGTGGTTTTACCTCGACGACAAACAACGCAGTCTGCACACGTGGCTCGTGGCGGGAGGCGGCAAGGCAGCAGTAGGCTTCGCTCTGTTGGATACAGCGCTGCTGGCCTGTTATGTATATCTGGCCTGGCTGAGCGTTCGGGGTGTCGAGAGAATGGCCGTTGGCGCGATGACTTCGAGAAATCCGAGCCAATCGGTCACGGCGTGCTCGCTCGTGTAACGGGCGAGGGCCAACTTGCGTGCCTTGGTTCCCATGGAGGCCAGGCGAGCGGGAGCATCCCGCAAAGCGGTGAGCTCCGCGGCCAGTCTGCGACTATCGCCGACCGCTACGGCGACGCCACAATCCTCCGCCACAACCATTCGAGCCAGGTCGCCGGAGGTATCCCCGATGAACAGGGTCGGACGCCCGGCGGCCAGAATTCCATAAATCTTACTGGGGACGATGAGTCCTTCCAGCGCGGGCAGGAGGCTCACGAAATGCACGTCAGCCGCGGCAAGACTGTCGCTGAGCAACTCGGCGGGCTGATATCCCTGGAAGAAGAAGCTATCCAACCCCTCGGCACGCACCGAGTCACGCAGAGCGTCCGCCTTCGCACCGCCGCCCGTAATAAGGAAGGCGAACCGCGGGTCACCGCGCAACAGCCGCGCGGCGCCAATCAACGTATCGAATTCATGCGCCCGCCCGAGATTCCCGGAATATCCGATCACGAAACGGCCCTCGAGACCGAGGCGGTGCCGCGTGGCGCTCGTCTGCGTCGGCTGCGGAATCACGCCGACCGGATCCGCCCAGTTCGGGACGATCCTCACCCGCTGCGGGTTCACACCCGCCGCCAACAGTCGGTCGCGCATGCTTTCGCCCAGAACGACGTTCATGGCGGCCCGGCGCAACGAATGGTTGCGGGCGGCAATCAACACGCGCTCGAGCCACTTTGGAATGAGGTCGGGGGTCAAGACTGAGGCGACTTCAGGAAAAAGGTCCTGCAGCCAGTTGACCAACACCGCGCCACGCAACGCGGCCGCTTGCGCCACCACGAGAGAGATCAACGGTGGATCTGTCTTGGCAACGACCACGTCGCCGCGCGCGAGAATCTTCAGAAGCTCGAAACCGGCGGCCACGTGAAAACTGACATAATCAAGAGCGCGCCCCAGCAACTTCGATCGCCCGCGAGTCGCGGCGGACACGCGGTAGATCGTCACCCCGTTGATCTCCTCGCGGGGAGCGAGCGCAGCGCGCGGATCCTCGTAGAGCTGACGCGATGTCACAACGGCAACCGACACGCCGCGCTGCGCCAGGCGGAAGGCGAGGTCGGACAGCATGCGGCTCGTGGCCGACTGATCCGGGTGGAAGTAACGGTTTACGAACACCACCCGTGGGCTTGACCTGCTCATCCGGGCGACTGTAACGGCCGGATATGACGCTTTTGCAACAAGCAGGTAAGATTCCCCGATGATTCTGGTGACCGGCGGCGCCGGCTTTATCGGCTCGAACATCACGGCTGCGCTGGTGGAGCGGGGAGTCCCCGTCGCCATCTGCGACCGTTTCCGAACGGGAAACAAGTGGCGCAACGTCTCCAAGCTCGAGCTGCGCGACATCGTCGCCCCCGAGACAGCCACGCAGTGGCTGCAAACCCATGATCAGAGCGTCGAGGCGGTCGTCCACATGGGCGCGATCTCCTCGACGACCGAAGCGGATGTCGACCTCATCGTCGAGGTCAACTTCCGGTTGTCGCAGTGGTTGTGGCGCTGGTGCGCGGATCATGGCAAACCTTTCATTTATGCCTCCTCGGCGGCGACCTACGGTGCCGGCGAGCACGGCTTCGATGACGACGGCTCGTTGGAGGCGTTGTCGAGACTGCGGCCGCTCAATGCCTATGGCTGGAGCAAGCACCAGTTCGATCGCTGGGTGGCGCGCGAGCTCGCCGGGCCCGGCGCACGCCCGCCGCAATGGGTCGGGCTGAAATTCTTCAATGTCTACGGGCCGAACGAGTATCACAAAGGCGGCATGCAGAGTGTCGTCGCTCAGAAGTATCCGCTCGCTGTCAACTCGGAGCCCATCACGCTGTTTCGTTCCTATCGACCGGATGTCCCCGATGGCGGCCAGCAGCGCGACTTTGTTTACGTGCGTGATTGCGCCAACGTCGTGCTCTGGCTGCTCGAGCATCCGCAGATCAGCGGTCTGTTCAATCTGGGAACCGGCCAGGCGCGCAGTTTCGACGATCTCGCCCGTGCGCTCTGCGCGGCGGCCCGCCGCCCCGCGAATCTGCAGTACGTGGACATGCCCGAAGTCATCCGTCCCAACTATCAATATTTCACCGCAGCCAGCATGGAGCGTCTGCGCAGCGCAGGCTACAACAGGCCGTTCACCTCACTCGCCGACGGAGTGCAGGATTATGTGGAACGTTATCTGTCGCAGCCGGATAGATATCGATGAGTAGTTCCTTGCTGCCGATTCTGGACCGTTACCCGGGCATGCATGTCTGGGTCGTCGGCGACCTCATGCTCGATGAATACGTCATGGGGGCCGTCGAGCGGATTTCGCCCGAAGCTCCCGTACCTGTCGTGCGCGTGCGCGATACGGAGCATCGGCTCGGCGGTGCAGCGAATGTCGCGCGCCAGGTAGCGGCACTCGGAGCGACCGTCAGCCTCGCCGGCGTGATCGGTAACGATGCCGCCGGCGACGACTTCCTGCGATTGTGTGCCGCATCCAACATCGACACGCGAGCCGTCATCCGGGTTGCCGAGCGCCGTACGACCCGCAAGCTCAGAGTTCTCGGGCACAGTCAGCAGCTCCTGAGGCTCGACTGGGAGGATGTGAAGCCCTGCGCTACCGAAGCCACGGTGCGCATGGTTTCCAAGCTCGCTGATGGGCCCCGACCGCAGGCCATCATTCTCAGCGACTACGCCAAAGGAATACTCACACCGGAAACCATCACGAGCGTAACCGCTCTGCGCGGCGATGCCCCAGTGGTCGTCGATCCCAAACACCGCGATTTCACTCGCTACAAGGGCGCTACGACGATCACTCCCAACCTTAGGGAGCTCGAAGCGGCGGCGGCGCAGACACTCGACGTCGAGGACACCGGAGCCATTGCCTCCGCGGCCCGAGCTCTGGCACGCGAGGCCGGACTGGAAGCGATGGTTGTCACCCTCGGCGATCACGGAATGCTGGTCGTGACCGCCCAAGGGCAGGATGTCGTGCCGGCCATTCAACGCGCCGTCTACGATGTGACCGGCGCGGGTGATACGGCGATCTCCGTTCTAACACTCTCGCTAGCCGCACGCGCCTCATTCCTGGAGGCCGCCCAACTGGCCAACGCGGCGGCCGGTGTATCCGTCGGCCAGATCGGTGCGGTCGCCGTTGACGCTGCCAGTATCCGCGACGCGCTCGCGGCGCGACCGGACGGGAAAATCCTCGCACGGGATGAGCTGGCCGCCAGGGCAGCCACGTGGCGCATGTCGGGTAAGCGGATCGTGTTTACCAACGGGTGCTTCGATCTGTTGCACGCCGGGCACCTCTCGCTGCTGAGCCAGGCGGCGAAGCTCGGAGATATCCTCGTCCTCGCAATCAACAGCGATGCCTCGGTGCGCCGCCTCAAGGGACCGGAGCGACCCCTCGTCCCGCAGGAAGACCGGGCAGCGGTGTTGGCCGCGCTCGGATTCGTCGATGCCGTGACCATCTTCGACGAAGACACGCCGCTCGAGGTGCTTCAGAGTGTCCGCCCCCATGTGCTCGTCAAGGGCGGCGACTACCGGCTCGACCAGGTCGTGGGCCGGGAACTGATGGACGCAAGCGGCGGACGCGTTGTGCTCGTGCCGCTCACCCCGGAGAAATCCACCACGGCACTCGTCGAGCGGATCCGCTCGGGTGGCGGCAAGGGGGCCTAGTGATCGGGTCGCGCGGCAAGGGGCTCGCCGCCTACCTCATCACGTTCGTCCATCAACGCGACGTGGTAACCGCTGTTGGTCATGGCGGGATTTCTGGCGCTGATCAGACAGCACCCCGCTCGTGGCTGACACAATTCCGTAACGAGCGCAACAGTGCGTGCGTAGCTTCGGGCGTATTGAAGCTGACCGACGACCCCTGCCCGGGCAAACCTTCGACGGAGAGCACCGGCGCCCAAGAGCGCCGGCGCGTTCCAGCACGGCTGTCAGGATGGTTTGGCATAAGGCCAGATAGTCGGTGTTCGTACTACGACCCAATCGACCGATGCTGTACTGACTGGGTTGCTGCTGGAAATTTGAAAGCCGTTGACTGTCTTGTTGGTGACGTAAAATGTCTCGTTCGCATTGCCGGCTAGCGAAACGACGTAAGCGGCGTCGAATTGAGGCGTCACGAAACCCGTGTTCTGAGAAGTTACGAAGCTTACGTTGGCGGTTCCACCCGCAAGTGTCACGGTCCCGGAATAGCGATTGAAGAGAAAGTCGACATCCAGATTTGTTATGTGGAGCGCGTTATGGTTCTGAGAGGTCGGCACGGATGCCTGCAGGGCCGGTAGCGTGACGAGCCAGATTCCGGCCAGGTCGCACACAGGAGCTACGTTGTCACCGATTACGAGAATGTACGAGTTCGTGTCCGCATAAATAGCAGCCCTCTTTGCGCGCGTAGCTCCCTTCGAGTTAGCCATCACGTTTTCGATTGTCACCAGATTGTTGCTGAACTCTATGTAGAATTCCGCCTGGTACGTTCGGCTGGCCTTTGCCTGAACCGACCCGCCCGAGATCTTCGCGTAACCTGTACCGCGGAATCTCAAGCCGTAATTGTTGAAGTCCTCGATGTTGCAGTTGGTCATACTCAGGAAGAAGCCACTGTTTACCGGGTCTCCCTTGCTCTGGTTGGCGCCGAACAGACCCCAGTCCCCTCCGGTTGGCGTATCGATTCCATTGCATGAGTCCATCTGCGCGCCGCCATAGAGACGATACCCGTAAAACCCAGCCGGTACCTGAGATGCGTAGCACCCGGACAGCCGCGTCGTGTTGCCACCCTGCAACTCGAATACGTTGTTGTTATATGAGCTGGCATTGCAGTTGATGAATTGCGTGCAGAACTCCTCGAAGAAGTAGAAAGCCCTGCCTCCGACGTGCACGAACAGATTCTGAAACATGCAGGAATCGATCGTGCTTCCCGCGGACTGGGTGATCGCGTCGAGTGTCGTGCTGTCCCCCACGATCCCGAAATTATCCATCACGATGAGATAGTTCGCCGAATTCACCAGGGTGCTAATCGGCCCACTGGGCTTCAGAGTGGACACCTGCGGGCCGTCGCCGTATATACGCCGGCCTGGAATGGCGTTGGTCAATGCGGAAGTGATCAGATAGTTGCCTGCCGCGATGTAGACATTACCGGCGACATTCAGAGCGCTCTGTATTGCCGCGGTGCTGTCCGAAACTCCGGTGGGATCCGCGCCGTATCGCCTTACGTCTCCCTGCGGGTAGAGGGTGTTCGTCGGTGTCACGCCGGCGGCAACTTCCGCTGGAGTCCTGGGGGTAACCAGAGCCTGTTTGTGCCTGCGCCGTTCCCGCCATCAGAGCCGATGCGGCCGACGAGGCGAACAGGATCTTGGATAAGTCGCGACGTTGCATGTGGGGCCCTCGTTGGCCGCAT
>Ga0268266_10001402_pt1 | contig 28793 bp, 24 predicted proteins | sample KBSS13metaG_FD_190356 | JGI IMG/M metagenome (GOLD analysis project Ga0268266, IMG submission 190356) | Switchgrass rhizosphere microbial communities from Kellogg Biological Station, Michigan, USA - KBS S1-3 metaG (SPAdes) (version 2) | ecosystem: Host-associated > Plants > Roots > Rhizosphere... | reverse complement strand
ACCTTTCGATGTGCTTCCTTACTTCTTGTCCTTGCCATCTCTAAGCTTCAATCTTAGAGAAAAGCCACGCTCCTCCACAAAGAAAGACGACAGTAATCGTCATAAGCACGGCAAGATCGAGCGCTGGGGTGAACTGCCAGTGATTAATGAGCGTTCCTCGAAGGCCATCGACCCCGTAGGCAAGCGGATCGAGGCGGGTGATGACAGTCATGATTTTGGGAAGGTTGGAGAGAGGATAGAGCGCTCCCGAGAGAAAGAAGATCGGAAGGACGAGGAAGTTCATGATGATCTGAAAACCCTGCATGTCTTTGAGGACAGAGCCGAAGGCGGTTCCCAGAGCAGAGAATACGATCGCGATCATCAGGATGAAGACGAAGGCCACCGGAACGGCGAGCCAGGATTGCGGCCTGAACCCGGCGAGAAGAGAGATGATGAGGATCAAGGTTCCCTGGATCGTCGCGACGGTAGCTGCTCCGAGCGTACGGCCAGCCATGATCTGGAGGCGCGAGACCGGAGCGACGAGCGTTTCTTTAAGGAAGCCGAACTGACGGTCCCAGAGCATCGCCATGCCGGAGAAGATGGAGCTGAAGAGTACGGCCATACCGATGATGCCGGGAGCGACGAACTGCAGGTAGCTCCCTTTGCCTGCCTGCTGAAAGACAGGGCCGAAGCCAAAGCCCAGGGCCAGAAGATACAGGCAGGGCTGGCCGAGCGAGGCCACAACCTGAACTCGCGACCGGACGTATCGCTTCAATTCACGAAGCCACAGGATATAGATTGCACCCACTAGAGACCTCCAAACTGCATTACCGGTTGAACATCCGTGCCACCTGTCGGAGCTGATCGGATGAGTTTGCGCTTTCGTCGCGGATCGTGGAGCCGGTGAGAGCGAGGAAAGCTTCTTCGAGAGAGTCGGTGCCGGTCTGCTGCTTGAGTTCCGCCGACGATCCCTGGGTGATTACGGTGCCGTGATCCATGATGGCGATGCGATGCGCCACGCGGTCGGCCTCGTCCATGTAGTGGGTGGTGAGGAAGACGGTCGTCTTCTCGGTCTCGTTGAGGTGTTTCACGTGCGTCCACAGCTGATTGCGGCTCTGTGGATCGAGGCCGAGGGTCGGCTCGTCGAGGAAGAGGATCTTCGGGGTGTGAAGGAAGCCGCGCGCGATCTCGAGGCGGCGCTTCATCCCGCCGGAGAAGGTCTTCACGTAGCTGTCCTTGCGATCCCAAAGCTCGAAGAGCTTCAGCAGATGCTCGGTGCGCTCGGCTCGCTGTTTGCGAGGCACGTGATAGAGGATGCCGTGCAGATCCATGTTTTCGTACGCGGTCTGCTCTCCATCGAGGCTGGGGTCCTGAAAGACGATGCCGAAGCGGCGGCGTGCCTCTTTCGCCTGAAGGGCAGGGTTCAGTCCGTCCAGCTCGATGGTGCCGCTGGTAGGGCGCAGAAGGGTTGTGAGCATCTTGATGGTGGTTGTCTTACCCGCGCCGTTGGGGCCGAGGAAGGCGAAGATCTCGCCCTGCGCAACCTCAAAGGAGATGTTCTTGACGGCGGTGAAGTCACCAAAGGTCTTTACGAGATTCTGAACACGAATCATAGAGTCTCCCGGTTCGATTAACAATACTGAACGGTTTAGTTTCTATTGTCAAAAGAAATTTATAGAGAGCGCTTCGTGGGAACGTGGCGGAGTGCCAAGCAGCTTTATTTCAATCAGATGAGCAGGGCTGGCGATGGTCGCAGGGAGTTTGGTTTTTAATCCGGGTTTCCATTGGAAGTTTTTGCAGTCGAAGCCTATGCTGCTTGGTGCTGGAAGACGGACCCTCCGGGTTCCGGCAGAAATGGACCTCTTATGTACACCGCACCGAACACTCTTGCAGAGTCGATTCAACCGGGACTGGTGAACCACGATTTCCTTCCGCTGAAGGGAATCGATCATGTTGAGTTCTATGTGGGCAACGCGCGACAGGCGGCTTACTTTTATCGCACGGCGCTCGGGATGTCGCTGGTAGGTTACTCCGGCCCGGAGACTGGGCAGCGAGATCACGCCTCCTATGTGGTTCAGCAGGGGAAGGTTCGGTTCGTACTGACGACTGCGCTCCGGAGCGATAGCGCGATCGCTGAACAGGTTCGCCGGCATGGAGATACTGTCCATGTGGTTGCGTTGTGGGTGGACGATGCGCGCCGCGCCTGGCAGGAGACGGTGAACCGCGGAGCAGCCAGCGTTGCGGAGCCGAAGGTCGTGTCAGATGAGCATGGCGAGGCTGTCCTGGCGAGCATCCGAACGTATGGCGACACCGTTCACACCTTTGTTGAGCGCGGTGCTTACAAGGGGGCGTTTCTTCCCAGCTTTCGCGCGGTTCATCACGACCCTGTTGCGCGTCCGGTGGGCTTTCTGCACGTCGATCACATGGTGGGGAACGTGGGCTGGCACGAGATGAACCAGTGGGTGGATTTCTACGCCAAGGTGATGGGCTTCTCGCTGTATCAGCACTTCGACGACAAGGACATCTCGACGGAGTACTCTGCGCTGATGTCGAAGGTGATGTCGAACGGCAATGGATACGTGAAGTTTCCAATCAACGAGCCTGCGGAAGGTAAACGAAAGTCTCAGATTGAAGAGTATCTGGACTTTCACGCCGGACCGGGAGTGCAGCATATCGCCCTCGCCACGAAAGATATCGTGCATACCGTCAGCCGACTGCAGGAGCAGGGAGTAGAGTTTCTGCGGGTGCCGCATTCGTACTACACGGAGCTGCAGAAGCGTGTGGGGAAGATCGATGAGCCTTTGGAGGAGCTGGAGCGTCTGGGAATTCTTGTGGATCGTGATGATGAGGGGTATATGCTGCAGATCTTTACTCGTCCGGTTGAGGACCGTCCCACACTCTTCTTCGAGATCATTCAACGCAAGGGTAGCCGCAGCTTTGGAAAGGGCAACTTCAAGGCTTTGTTTGAGGCGATTGAGCGGGAGCAGCAGCTGCGCGGCAATATGTGAGGATGCGGTGTTTTGTAGGTTGGCTCTGATTTGCAGAGAGGAAACTTCATGCCTGTTGAGATTCAATACCAGTCGGGTTTCGGCAACGAGTTTGCGACAGAGGCGGTGGCCGGAGCCCTGCCGGTGGGTCAGAATGCTCCTCAGAAGCACCCACTGGGTCTCTATACGGAGCAGTTCAGCGGTACACCTTTTACCGCTCCTCGAGCAGTGAATCGTCGCACATGGACGTATCGGATACGACCGTCGGTGACGCATCATCCTTACAAAGAGATTCCATCGCGTCTGATCCGCAGCGGGCCGTTTACGGAGGTTCCGACTACACCAAACCAGCTGCGCTGGAATCCTGTGCCTTTGCCGGAGGAACCGACGGATTTCGTAGATGGCATTCTGACGCTTGGCGGTAATGGAGATCCGGCAATGCAGACTGGTGTCGCGATTCATCTGTATGCCGCCAACCGCTCGATGACCGACAGATTTTTCTACTCTGCGGACGGCGAGCTTCTTGTGGTTCCGCAGATGGGTCTGCTCAGTATCCACACGGAGCTTGGTCTGCTGCAGGTGGCTCCGGGAGAGATCTGCGTGATCCCGCGCGGCGTGAAGTTTCGTGTGGAGCTGATCGACGGACAGTCTCGAGGGTACATCTGCGAGAACTACGGCCTGCCCTTCCGGCTGCCGGAGCTTGGTGCCATAGGGGCAAATGGACTGGCGAACGCGCGCGACTTCAAGGCTCCGGTAGCGGCTTATGAGGATCGCGATGGGACGTTCCACATCACTTCGAAGTTCCTTGGACGCTTGTGGGGCGCGGAGATCGATCACTCTCCTCTGGATGTTGTTGCCTGGCATGGCAACTATGCGCCATACAAATACGACCTCGCCTTGTTCAATTGCATCAACACAGTCTCGTTCGATCATCCCGATCCTTCGATCTACACCGTGCTGAGTTCTCCGTCGGCGATTCCTGGTACGGCAAACTGCGACTTCGCGATCTTTCCTCCGCGATGGATGGTGGCAGAACATACGTTTCGCCCTCCGTGGTTCCACCGCAATCTGATGAATGAGTTTATGGGGTTGGTCTTCGGCGCATACGATGCGAAGGCCGAGGGATTCGTTCCGGGCGGCGCGAGTCTGCACAACTGCATGGCAGGCCATGGACCGGATGCCGAGACCTTCGAGCGGGCGAGCAACGCCGAGCTGAAGCCGCAGTACCTGGACAACACTCTGGCGTTCATGTTCGAGACGCAGCTGGTGGTGCGGCCTACGGAGTGGGCTATGAAGACGAGCATGCTGCAGCATGAGTACTACGAGTGCTGGCAGGGTCTGAAGAAACGTTTCCAAACTGGCACAGCATCGTGAGAGAGAGCTGGGTAACGTCGGCCAACAATCCTAGGTCCGATTTTCCGATTCAGAATCTGCCGTATGGCGTATTTCGTCATCGAGAGAGGAACAGGATTGGGGTCGCAATCGGCGACCAGATTCTGAATCTGCACGCCTGCGTTGAATCCGGCTTGCTGTCGGTGCTTCCCGAGGAGATTGTGGAAAGCTGCCGCATGGATCGACTGAACCTGTTGATGTCGCTTGGATCGAATGCGTGGTCGACCCTGCGCCGTGAAGTGATGTCCCTGCTGGATGCGGGAGCGAGCGAAAGACGCCGCGTAGAACCGCATCTGATCTCGATGCGAGAGGTTGCCATGCAGCTTCCAGCGCAGATCGGCGATTACACCGACTTCTATGCATCCATCGATCACGCTACGCGCGTTGGACGCCTCTTCCGTCCCGAGCAACCGCTGTTGCCGAACTATAAGCACGTTCCCATTGGCTATCACGGACGCGCGTCTTCGATTGTTGTCAGTGGAGAGAACATTCGTCGTCCGTACGGACAGACCAAATCTCCAGAGGCGGACTCCCCGACATTTGGGCCGACGACGGCTCTCGACTATGAACTTGAGGTTGGCGCCTTCATTGGAAAGGGAAACCCTCTGGGCCACAGCATTCCCATTGCAGAGGCGGAACGACATATCTTCGGATTGTGTCTGGTGAATGACTGGTCGGCACGGGACATACAGCCGTGGGAGTACCAGCCTCTGGGGCCGTTTCTTGCGAAGAGCTTTGCGACTACGATCTCGCCCTGGGTGGTTTCCCTGGAGGCACTCGCGCCTTATAGAGTGGCTGCGCGGCCACGGATGGAGAGCGAGCCTGCTCCTCTACCGCACCTGACCTCCGGCAGAGCGCACCGCGATGGCATCGATTTGACGGTCGAAGCCTATCTTGAGTCCGCGCAGATGCGAAAGGAGAGGCGCGAGCCTAGCCTGTTGAGCCGAGGCAATCTGCGCGACCTCTACTGGACACTCGGACAATTGGTCGCTCATCACACAAGCAATGGCTGCAATTTGCGGCCGGGCGATCTGATTGCTACAGGGACGATCTCTGGCTCGGATGCTGGATCAGAAGGATGCCTGCTCGAGAAAAGACACAATGCAGAGCCGATCCGGCTGCCGACGGGAGAGACTCGAACGTTTCTTGAGGATGGCGACCGAATCGCATTGCGTGCTTATTCCCAGAGTTCCGGAATGCCAAGGATTGGTTTCGGAGAATGTACCGGAACGGTATCGGCGGCCCGGCGCTGATCTATGCTGGAGTTTCAGCGAAGAAGTTTTTGGATTACATGAGGTCGTATGGGTTGTCGAAGAAGCGGTAAGGTGGCGGCGGGTTTAGTTGTGAGCGTGCTGTTGAGCGGACATGCGATGCGGGCACAGCATGCCCCGATGTGCCACGGCAGCGAGACCGCGATGGAGATCAAGTCGCCCGAGGATCTGCCCGCGCCCGTGAAAATGGCGGGAATCGGGAATGCGTCGATGAAGATCACAGCCGCGAACGATGAGGCGAAGGCTTGGTTTACTCAGGGTTTGAATCTCCTGCACGACTTCTGGGACTACGAGGCGGCACGAGCGTTTCAGCAAGCGGTGCGATCCGATCCGAAGTGCGCGATGTGTTATTGGGGACTGTATCAGGCCGGAGTCTTCCGCAGCGCGGATGTTCCATGGGCTCAGACGGCCCTGGATCGAGCGGTCGGGCTGAAGCGTCATGCAAGCAAGGAGGAGCAACTCTATATCGAGGCCGCAGGGGTCGAGCACAAAAAAGCTTTGGACGGGATGCATGCAAAGCCGGGAGAGAAGAAAGAAAAGCGGCCTGATGATGCTCCTCACGTCGATTCGCAGGAGACGAAGCTGTATCGCAAACTGGTAAAGCTGGAGCCGGAGGACATACAAGCGCGGATCTATCTCGCGGAGTCGCTACGGGATGGTTTCGACAAAAAGGGTGATCCTCGCGCTGGAACGGCAGAGGCACAGAAGATCCTGCAGGAGATTCTGCAGCAACATCCTGACGATACCGCAGCGAACCACTACTGGATCCATGCACTCGAGCCGGGGAATCATCCCGAGCTGGCGCTCGAGAGCGCGAAGAAGTTAGGAAGGCTGACTCCTGCATCCGGGCACATGGTGCATATGCCGGGGCACATCTTCTATCGCACGGGAGACTACGAATCGGCGCGAGATTCGTTTCTGGATTCGATGCATGTGGACGAAACTTACATGCGGGCGCAGCAGGTGACTGTGGCGAACGACTGGAACTATGTGCACAACCTGATGTATCTGATCGCCGATCTGATGGAGGCAGGAAGAGTCGGCGAGGCGATGAAGATCTCTGAGAAGCTGACGAAGGCGCGGGGCGAGGTGGGCCCCACGCTCTACCGTCAGACCCCCCGGGATGGTTTGTCGCGATTAGATGTTGGGCTCCCCGTCTATCTGCGAGCAGGAGCATGGGAGAGTGCAACGCGGGCGCTCGATAAGAGCTCGCCGGACCCGTCGCTGAAGAATATGGTGGAGCTGCGCGACGCGATGCTGGACTACGCGCGCGGTATGACGGCGCTGGAGCATGGAGACGCCAAAGCGGCTGCAGCGGTGAGCGATGCTCTGGATGCGCGAGTGAAGACGAAACCTGTGGTTCCGCCGGACGATATGCCTGGGATGGCAGCGATGTCGATGTCGAAGGACGCGATGGCGATGCCGGTGTACAGCTATCTGGATGTGGCCGCCATGGAGCTGCGAGCGAGTGTTCTGCTGGCTGAAGGGCGCGGGGTAGAGTCGGACCAGATGTTTAAAAAAGCGGCGGATGCTGAAAAAGATTTGGGTTATCGAGAGCCTCCTTTCTACATCCGTCCGGTAGAAGAGGCGCGCGGGGATGCTCTGCTGCGTGCGAAGCGCTACGACGAGGCGAAGCAGGCGTACGAAGCGGCGTTGAAGCAGAGACCGGATTCAGGATTTGCGCTGTATGGAGTAGCGCAGTCCGATGCCGCAGCGAACCGAAGAACCGAAGCCACGAGGGACTACGCACGGCTATTGCAGGTATGGTCGAAGGCAGATGCGGACCTGCCACAGATGAAGGCGGCGAGGATGTGGATGGAGAGACAGGCCGTGGATGGACTGTGACGTGCGAAAAATCTCCTCCGAAAGATGGAGGTAAATATGACCCATCGGGTCCACGACAGCGCGGAGTGAATGTCCTACAGTTGTCTTCGTGATGTATTGCTCTCCAGAGGCGCCCCAAAAAGGCGCCTCCTTTTGTTTTTGGGGTAGAGCGCGGCGGGGTGGAGTAAAAACTCAACCTTTTGGTGGAAGACGGGCGCGAGATCGTGCCCGTATGGTTAGCTCCGCTCTAAATAGTTGAATTTGCGTGTTGCGAGTGATTCGTGCGAGCCCCTGTGTGTGGAGATAACTTTGAAAATAAGAATAATGAGAACAATTGCCGGGGCAGCGCTTGCTGCGGCATCGGTAACGGGATTCGGGCAGGGGTGTGTGGCCGCCCACTCAAACCAGCGATCGATGGATGAACTGGTCAGGTCGCTCGACGGAGGCACAAAGTATGGATGGTCGATTCACAACTTAACCGTCGATATCGGCTACAGGTTCTTCAATTCAAATAAATATTTCATCGGGGATCAGGAGATTGCGCGGCCCAATGCAATTCGCAATCACCAGAATATCTTCGACGTTGGTATGGAGTACCGATTTACTCCGCAGTGGAGCTTTATCGCGGACGTTCCGGTCTTCGACGGCACGCGCAATCAGCTCTATCCTCCGACGGGGATCTTCCAGGTGAGCGGAATTGGCGATATTACGCTGGGAGCACAACGGTGGATCTTTCGTCCGCCTACAGAGTTTGGCGGCGATATCGCGGTGAGCGCTTCCGTAAAGATTCCGACGGGCATCAACAACGCGACAGGGTCGGCACTTTACAAGGGACAGATCGTAAAAGCAACCGCAGACCAGTCGATGCAACCAGGCGATGGCGGATGGGGACTGATCCTTGCAACCCAGGGTTATAAATCCTTGTGGCGCAGGGCCGACCTGTATGGGCAGGCACAATATCTGTTCAATCCTCGCGATACCAACGGTGTTCCTACCTTCCGGAGCCAACCGGGGCAGAGTGTGATGTCGGTTGCGGATCAGTATCTCTATCGCATGGGCGTGTCTCAAGGGGTGCCGAAGCTTCGTGGTGTAGCCCTGAGTCTGGGAGTCCGGGGTGAGGGAGTTCCGGTGCGTGACCTACTGGGCGATAGCAACGGCTTCCGGCGTCCGGGCAGCGTGATCTCGCTGGATCCGGGACTGATGGTGAATATGCGCCGCACGACGCTTTCGGTGAATGGGCCGTGGGCTCTGCGTCGCGATAGACCGCCGAGTGTGCCCGAGATCCAGAACAACACCAAAAATGGCGATGCATTTTTCGCCGATTACACCGTGATCATTGGTCTTTCGCATCACTTCTAGCCGCGAGACCAAGTTGAAACTGGCGTCGGGAGAAGCGCCTCGCAGCCGGGCCTGAAAGTGCGAGCCGCGCGCGCCAGCTATCCCAGGTGGTGGTGTTAACCAGCACGGTTCACTGGGGCTTTAACGCTTACGTCATGTTTCTGTAGGATGCTTGCGTTCAATGAAGACACGATTTTGGAGCGGCGTATTTTTTTGCGCGAGTGCGGCTGTGATGATGAGGGCCCAAGGCGCGGTGACGAATCCCTACATACAGGTGATGGAGAAGGCGTGGGCGCATGCGAAAGCGCATGGAGCCGCGCAGCCGGTGCTTTCGCCGGTGGACGCGACGGTCCTGAGTGGCGAAGTACCGCTGAAGGAACTGCAAGCCAAAGGCTTCAAGGTCGTCCCCTGGACGACCAACGATCCTGAAAAGATGCGCACAGAGGTTCGCATGGGGATCGATGGTCTGATTACGGACAGGCCCGATCTGCTCCAGCAGGTGTTGAAGGAAGAGCGTGCGACAGCAAAAACAGCCGCGGAGCGAGAACGGCTTGCCAGCTTCGATGTGACGGCGCACCGGGGTGGCCGTGGTCTTCGACCGGAGAACACTCTGCCCTCGTTTGAAAGCGGCCTTGACCAGCTGGTGACGACGCTCGAAACCGACACCGGGGTGGCGACCGACGGAGTCTCGCTGATCTGGCACGATCAGTTTTTTAATCCGCAAAGCTGTCGCCGCGCGGATGGGAAGCCATACACGATGGAGAACCGCGTCTTCCTCAAGGACATTTCGAGCACAGAGGCGCAAAAGACGTTTATCTGCGACAAGCTGCACTTTGGGGCGGATCAGAAGAACGACCTTGCACTCTCTCCGGTGGCGGTTGCCTTTGCGAAAAAAGAGGGGTTGATAAGCCCTTATGTTCCGACCTATGCGGCTCAGCTGTTCCAGTTCGTGAACTTCTACGTCGACTACTACCGAACCGGCCCCGGCAAGGCTGACCCTCATGCGAAGGAGCGTGCGGAAAATGCGGCGAAGGCTCGGTTCAATCTCGAGACTAAGGTCATGCCGGAAGGGATTCCCGGAGACGATGGTCACACCAACCACACAGTAGGTCCACAGGCGTTTGTCGATGCGCTGTGCAGCGCCATCGAAAAGAACGGAATGGAGTCGCGCGCCGAGGTTCAGAGCTTCGATTTCAGGACGCTGATTCTGATCGAAGAACAACACCCGAAGATCCCAACCTATTATTTGACCGGACCCGCCAAGATGCTGACCAGCGCTTGGGTACCGGAGTCGTTAAGAGCGACGGCAGACAAGCAGTAACCACACGATCTGCCGCGCCTGTTTTTCCACTTTCAAGGAGAGCCTATGCAATGTTCTATTCACAATCGCGTCATCGTGCGTACACAGAATGCCGTTAGCGTTAGAGGCATGCGCAGAATCTTAAATTTGCTGACAGCAGCATTGGTGTGTCTTGTATTTCTTCCAGGGATGGCATTCGCACAGTACGAGAACGGCAGCATCGTGGGCACGGTTCATGACGGCTCAGGCGCTGTGGTTGCTGACGCGACTGTAAAAGTTACAAATATCGCCACCGGAGTCGTCAGCACTCGACAGACGAACGAGAGCGGGGACTATGAGGTTCCGGCTCTACGTGTGGGACAGTACAACGTCGAGGTAACCAAGTCCGGCTTTGCTCCCACACGAGCGACGGAGATTACCGTTTCAGTCGGCGCGCGGCAGAGAATCGATCTTACGCTGCAGATCGGCGAGACAAGCACGACGGTAGAGGTATCGGGAGTCTCCCTGCAGATGGAGACGGATACCAGTCAGCGTGGACAGATCGTGACGCAATATCAGACGGCCGCATTGCCTCTGGTAAGCCGCAACTACTCCGATCTGATTGGCCTGACGACAGGCGTGCGGCAGACGACTCAATCCTATTCGAGCACCTCGAACACCGGCCTTGTGCGCGAGGGATCGTTCAACGTCAACGGCCAGCGCTCGATCTTCAACAACTTTCTGCTGGACGGTATGGACAACAACGCGTACGGCGAATCCAACCAGGGCTTCTCAAACCAGATCATTCAGCCGGCTCCAGACTCGATTGCGCAATTCCAGGTTGTGACCAACAACGAAACCGCAGAGTATGGCCGCGCTTCGGGAGCTGTGGTAAACGTAGCGTTTGCGCAGGGCGGCAACAAGTTCCATGGCCGCGTGTATGAGTTCATCCGTAATACCGATCTGAATGCGACTGGTTTCTTCCGTCCGCCGGGAGGGCAGAAGCCTTCGTACAACCGGAATCAGTTCGGCGGCAACTTCAACGGACCCATCATCAAGGACCACCTCTTCTTCTTCCTCGACTATGAGGGGTTCCGTCAGGTGCGCAAGCAGATCTCGACGGCGACCTTGCCTACTCCGGCACAGCTTGCCGGCAAGTTCTCAAAGCCGGTTTATGATCCCTATGATGGCACGCCCTATGCGGCAGGCACGTCGATCCTGAATGCGCCGCATATCTCGCCTTCGGCGAGGACAATCGCCGGGCTGGTCTCGCAGTTACCGAACCTTACTTCGGCGACCGTAAACAACTTCACCACCTTCCAGCGTTCGAACAACTACACCGACAAAGGTAACCTGCGGCTGGACTATACGATCGATTCCAAGAACAGCGTCTTTGTTCGCGCCTCTCACTTCAAGACGAACGCAACGGACTTTCCGATCTTCGAGCTTCCTTTGGACGGCAACTCGAACGGCAAACAACGCATTCTGGACCAACAGATTGCGGGCGGATATACCCGCGTGATCGCTGCCAACCAGATGCTGGATGCTCGATTCGGTTTCTCGCGCACCAGGGCCGGAAAGTACTCGCTTTCGATCGGTACCAATCCGGGCTTCACGTATCCCGGTCTGCCGACCGACCCGACCGTCGCGGGCGGTATTCCCGGTATCGGCATCACAGGATTTTCCGCGCTGGGGCGTCAGACGACGAACCCGCAGTTCCAGAATCCCTCCATCTTGAATCCCAAGGTGAACTACACCTGGGTAATCAAGAACCATTCGCTGAAGGCAGGCTACGAGTATCAGCAGGTTTGGATGGATGTGCAGGATACGAATCCGCTGTATGGCGGCTTCACCTTCGCCGGTGGCTATAGCCGTCTTTATACGGGAGGCAAGACTTCGGAGGCCTCGAACAGTGACAACTACTTCGCCGACTTCCTCTGGGGAGCGTCGAGTGCCTATTCGCTCTCGAGCTACTTCGTCGCACAGCTTCGCAACCGTTCGAACTTCGCTTACGTGCAGGATGACTGGAGAGTCTCGCCGAAGCTGACTCTTAACATCGGCCTGCGCTATGAGTACACCACGCCATACTGGGATGAGAAGAACCGCCAAGCTAACTTCGATCCGTCGCTCGCCGCGTCAAACCCGCTCGGAGCGATGGTGCCGGTTTCCTCCACGGGAAACAAGTATGGATATGATCCCGATCGCAACGACTTCGCTCCGCGTTTTGGCTTTGCCTATGCCCCGGATGATAAGACAGCGATTCGTGGCGGATACGGCATCAGCTTCTCGCACTACGATCGTGCGGGGTCAGGCAACATCCTGGCGATCAATCCACCAAATGCGCTGTTCGTGACGGTAACGCAGGGTCCTTCACGTGCTGCAGGAAACGGAACGTTTGTTCCGATCGATCAAGGATTCCCGGGGTCGACGCTGACCTTCAACCCCATCACGGCGAACGTAACCTACATTGATGGCAATCGTTATCGGGATAGCTACGTGCATAACTATTACCTGGATGTACAGCGTACGCTGATGAAGAACACTCTGCTCGACATCGCCTATGTTGGCAACCATGGACTAAAACTGTTGCAGCTCGCCAACTACAACCAGGCCGATCCTAGGGTGATCACGAACAACAAGTTCACTCGGCCAATAAGCACCTATAGCGACGTCACGATCGCACTTCACACCGCCTATTCGAACTACAACGCGTTACAGGTGCGATATGAACAGCGCATGGTAGCCGGTCTGACGCTGCTGAACTCGTTCTCCTGGTCGCATGCATTGGACAATGCGGGAGCCTCGCTCGAGGCCAATACTCCCTCGCCCCAGGACTATCGCAATCCAGCGGCCGACTATGGTCAATCGGAATACAACCAGCCCGTCGTCAACACGACATCGCTGGTGTACGAGCTTCCCTTCGGTCGTGGCCGCCACTTCATGAACACTGGCGGCGTGTTGAACCAGGTGCTGGGTCAGTGGCAGGTGTCGGCGGTGAATCAGGCGATGTCTGGCTTTCCCTACCAGATCAATTACACGCCTCCGACGAACAACCAGGTCTCGGGCATTGCTGCGAGCTATCGCGGGGCCAACCTCTATCGCCCGAACCGCGTTCAGGGCGTGCAGCTGAATTCGCTGGATAAGTCGAAGTCAAATGGAACCTCGCTGCAGTACATCAATACCGCGGCGATCACCCTTCCGGCTACAGTCGACGCAAACAACGTGCCATTGAGTCCATTCGGAAACATGGCGCGGGATCCTGGCCGCAGTCCAATCTTCACGACCCTGAATCTGGCGTTCAATAAGCGATTCGATACACCCGTAGAACAGATGAAGGTCGAATTCCGTGGAGAGCTGTATAACGCCTTCAACCATACCAACTTCACACAGCCAGGCGGAGGCATATCAAGGGCATCGAACGGCTTGCTGACTGGAGGAACGATCACTTCCACCTTCGATCCTCGCATCATCCAGTTCGGTGCCAAGATACTGTTCTAAAACATAATCACGAGCCACAAAGATATCGGCTGCCGAATCAAGGCAGCCGATATCTTTTTAAAGCACAAGCATTGATGTTCTAGCGGTTTGTGATCGAAACGCGGAAGGGCGGTTTCGCGGCCTCAGCGGGATCCTGCTTGTAGGTCTGGGTAGTATGGCCGGGATCGTAGTCGCGCCAGAGCCAGATCATCTCTTCAGGAAACTCAGCCGCACCCTCGCCAGGGCTATGGGGTCCGACGCCGAAGCTGAAGTGAGAGTCATAAGACTTGAGCTTGAGCGCATTGGCCATTCGGATGTTGGCGAGAGGCCAGCTTCCGTAACGAGGGTTCTCCTGGTCGTTTGAGCCATCCTGTATCCAGACACGAATATTGCGTTGTGGCTCGCGCAAAACTTTTTCGGGATAGTCCTGTCCGCCATCGGGCACGGCGGGGTCTTCGTGCCACTGGATGGCAGTGAAGCTTCCGATCCAGGAGATGACTCGGCTGAACTCGTCAGGCATCTGCCAAGCCGCGTTGAACGAGGTGATGCCTCCTGACGACATTCCGGTGATCGCATGACTGTAGGCGTCTTTGCGAAGGTTGTATTTTGTGCCGACTGCGGCAAGCAACTCGTCGCGCAGGAAACGAGCGTAGCGGTCGGAAACCGTGTCGTACTCGGTGGAGCGCATGGAGTCCTTCAGATTGCGCGACCACTTTTGGGAGTAAGCCTCGACGAACTTGTAGGTCGGTGTGCCGGGAGCGCCGGAGATGTCGCCCGGATCGGTGAAGACGGCGATCATCACTGGAATTTTGTGCTGCGCGATCAGGTTGTCGATCACGTTGAGGGCGGGATGATTTCCCTTGCGATCGATATATCCTCCCCCATCGTTGAAGACCATGACGGCGGCAGGAGTTTTGGGGTCGTACTGGGCGGGCACATAGATCCAGTAGTTGCTGGTCATTCCGTCGTAGATGTGGCTGGTGATCGTCAGTTTTTCCGTCAGCTTGCCTGCGGGAACGGTTGGATTCTGGATGGAGTCAGCGGTAAGAGGTGGCGGTGGAGGAGCTGGGCCGGAGAAGTTTTGCGCGAGGGCGGAGGCGGAGAGGAGCAGAGCGAGCGAGGCGGCCAGGTATCGGAACATGGGCTACCACTATACCGGTGCTCAATAAAGAGAGCATCGGGGTGAATTTTCAGTCAGGGCTGAAGCGCAGCAGGACCAGGCTGAGCAGGAGCATGGAAGCCGCGAGAAAGAAGGGCGATCCGGGTAGTCTTCCCGTTTCGAAGAGCGGCGGCGGGCAGCGATTGCGTGAGTGTGAGGAGTGAGGCTGCGCTTAGTCCGGCACAGAAGGTACGGCGATTGATTTCCAATCTCATCCAATCTCCAACGAAATGGTTACGAGCCAGGCGGATAAGTGCCCGGGTGCCGCAGTTTTACATATGCAAATTCTGTTTTTCAAATGGGAGCAGCCATACAAACTGCTTTCTAACGAACTTCCTCTATCCTGTACGGTTGTCTTGGCGAAGTACACTAGAAGTTAACCCGTTATGAGCGAGACCTCTGTTTCTGCGACCTTTCCAGCCTCTGATGTCGCCCAAGCCGGGCAGCAAGCACCGCCTCTGGCCGGCCCATCGCGCGCTTTGCTTCGTGTGCTGGCAGCCATCAGCTTCTGCCACCTGCTGAACGACATGGTGCAGTCGCTGCTTCCGTCGATTTATCCGATCCTGAAGAGCTCGTTCCACCTGGACTTCGCGCACCTGGGTTTGCTTACCCTTACCTATCAGGTTGTCGCTTCCTTGCTTCAGCCGATCATTGGCCAGTTCACCGACGCTCGCCCGAAGCCCTATGCCCTTCCCGTTGGAATGACCTTTACGCTTCTCGGATTGTTGCTGCTGGCAGTCGCGCCTACTTTCATGTGGCTACTGGTCGCGTCCTCGCTGGTGGGAATTGGATCGGCGATCTTCCACCCTGAGTCTTCGCGGATTGCGCGTATGGCTTCTGGAGGAAAGCATGGATTCGCCCAGTCGTTCTTCCAAGTGGGAGGAAATACCGGGTCGGCGATTGGACCTCTGTTGGCTGCATTTATTGTGCTGCCGCAGGGTCAGAAGGGGATGGCGTGGTTCGCTCTGCCTGCGATTGTGGGAATTGCCGTGTTGATGCGCGTAGGTCGGTGGTATAAGGCGCGTCAAGCCGAGGCCGCGAGCGGGAAGAGGGAAGAACGGCATTCGCACCTGCAGCTTTCTCGCACGAGGGTCGCGGTGTCAATTGCGGTACTGATCGCGTTGATCTTCTCAAAGTATTTCTACCTCGCGAGTCTGACCAGCTACTACACCTTCTACCTGATTCAACGGTTTCAGGTCTCGGTACAGCTCTCGCAGATTCTCTTATTTCTCTTTCTCGCCGCAGTTGCCGCGGGAACGCTGATTGGGGGCTCGGCGGGCGACCGCTATGGACGCAAGCTGGTGATCTGGATCTCGATTCTGGGTGTGCTTCCGTTCACGTTGCTGCTGCCCTACGCGAACCTGTTCTGGACCGGTGTGCTGAGTGTAGTGATTGGTTTCGTGATCGCATCTGCCTTCTCGGCGATTCTGGTCTACGCCCAGGAACTTTTACCTGGCCGCGTTGGCATGATCTCGGGCCTGTTCTTTGGAGTGGCGTTTGGCATGGGAGGAATCGGCGCGGGGGTTTTAGGAGAGCTGGCCGACGCGAAGGGAATCTTCTTCGTCTATCATCTGTGCGCGTATCTTCCTGCGATCGGGCTTCTGACGGGGTTGTTGCCTGATATCGAGACACCGAAGAAGAAGCTGGTGGGCGCGTAGTCGCTCAGGAATCATCGTGGTCCAGTCTTTAGTGGTAGAGAAGCAGATTTCTCCGCTCCGCAATGAACTGTCCGTTGCTCCGGTCGGAATGACAAGCGATAAAGTACGAGATGTCCCACGGAAAAATGACTTCCGTTTGGAGAACAACATCATGCGCGACCCAAATGGGTCGAGGCTCCGGCAAACTCTGTTCCCAATTACAATCAGCCAAGCATGATTGCGCATCTGCATGGACGTTTGCTTTTGAAGTCTCCTAACCAGGCCATCGTCGACTGCAATGGTGTCGGCTACGATGTGACCATCTCGGTGGCGACTTTCTCCGAGCTTCCCGCTGAAGGAGCAGAGGCTAAGCTTTTCATTCACACCCACGTCCGCGAGGACCAGATTGCTCTTTTCGGGTTTGCGGATACGCAGGAGAAGCGTCTGTTCGAGCGGCTGCTGACCATCAGCGGGATTGGGCCAAAGCTCGCAATCACGGTTCTCAGCGGGATCTCGTCGGAGAGACTGGTGGCGGCGATTCGAGGCGGCGATCATGCCACGCTGACCAAGATTCCCGGCATCGGGAAGAAGACCGCTGAACGAGTGGTTCTGGAGCTGAAAGACAAGCTGGATGATATGGCGGTTCCGGCTGGGGCGGCAACAACGGGACCGCAGCGTGGTCCGGTGGCGGACGATGCTCTTTCGGCGTTGATCAATCTTGGATATCCGCGGCCTATCGCTCAAAAGGCGATTGAAACTGCGATTGAGAAGAATCCCTCGACAGCAGGAGATTTCGAGACTCTGTTTCGTGCCGCGATGGCGACCATCCGCTAGGCTCTCGATTACCCTTTCGACGTAGCGCAGGCGTATATATAAGACAGAGGCTTGCGATGGCTGATCGCGTAAAGGTGACGGTAGGGGTTACGGGCGGAATCGCCGCTTACAAGGCGGTCGAGGTTGTTCGTCTTCTGCAGGATGCCGGTTTCGATCCTCATGTGGTCATGACGAGCGCAGCCGAGAGGTTCGTGCAGCCGTTGACCTTTGCGGCGATTACGGGCCACAAGGTCATCTCCAGTCTGTGGAATGAAGAGGCCGGCGCCTCGGGTGGTGAGTTCTCGGGTATCGAACACATCAACGAAGCACAGACCACGGCGGCACTCGTGATTGTTCCGGCCACGGCAGATATTCTCGCCAAATTTGCCCACGGCATTGCGGACGACTTTCTCACGACGATGTACCTTGCCACTACCGCTCCGGTGATTGTTGCACCGGCGATGAATGTGAATATGTGGCAGCACCCCGCTACACAAGCCAACCTCGAGATACTGCGTCGACACAATGTACGCGTCGTAGAACCCGGCAGCGGCTACCTGGCATGCGGAATGGAGGGCGGAGGGAGACTTGCTGAAGAGAGCGCGGTTGTTGCCGCCGTTGCAGAGGTTCTCTCCGCGAGAACAGTTTCAGGAAAGAGCGACGATCTCGCTGGAGAGACGGTGCTGGTGACTGCGGGAGGAACACGCGAGCCGATCGACCCGGTGCGTTTTATCGGAAACCGTTCCAGCGGCAAGATGGGTTATGCTCTAGCCGCCGAGGCGCGGGGCAGGGGTGCGCGCGTGATTCTGATCAGTGCTCCTACATCGTTTGCAGCTCCTGCGGGATGCGAGCTGATACCGGTTACGACCTCTGAAGAGATGCGACAGGCTGTGCTTGGACAACTCAGCGAGGCAAGCATGGTGATCATGGCTGCGGCTGTCAGCGACTACCGCGTCGAGCCTGCGACGCAGAAACTGAAGCGCGAAGGTTCACGCACGTTGCAGCTGGAGCCGACGAAGGACATTCTGCATGAGGTTGTTGAAAGACGGAAGACGGGAACGCTCGTGATCGGTTTCGCGGCAGAGACGGAAGACCTGCTTGCGAATGGACAAGCAAAACTTGCGCGCAAAGGCGCGGACGCCCTGGTGCTGAATGATGTCTCCGGCAGCAAGACGGGATTCGATTCGGATGATAACTCGGGCTGGTTCCTGACTCCGAAAGACACTATCGAGCTTCCCTTTGACTCAAAGACGGGTATGGCCGCACGAATCCTGTGCGAGGCTGTGCGACTGAAATCGACACGCAGTTATGCACTCGCTTCGCGGAGCTGATCCGCCCTAAAGATTATTTGAGAGAGAGACTTCAACCAGCGGAGAGATCTTCGCCGGGAAGAAGATCCGCGACAGGCACGCTTTGTATCGAGTGCTGTTCATCGCAGGCGGAGACGAGTTCGACTGTCTGGGTTTCCTCATTGACCGCTGTAACGATCAATTTCTCTTCGTGATCTTCCAGACGAACAACCTGACCGGTCTCCGGAATGGGCATGCTCTCCTCCTCGGGTTACAACTCATCGTCAAAGGATGCAGTTCGATTGGCTTGGGATGCTCAAGCAGGAGCACATGGGAGATAACTTTTGAAGGTGCATACGGCTGTGGATTTTTATTTCTTGTGGCCAGCTTCGTAGAGAATCATAGTCAACTTGCTGCGAGTGACGGCTCAACTTGTACCTGAAGAACACTATCCAGATCCCGTCGTACCTCGAGGATCAGAATGTCATCTTCCTGTCCAAACTGCTGAGCCTCATCTGCTATCTCTTTAGGAGTTGCATGGCGAAGAAGAAGATCGTTGGTTCGTTCGAAGCCGAACAGAACTCCTTTCGCATTCTGAGACTCAACGACACCGTCAGACATCACGATTAACGAATCGTTCTGCTTTAACCTGAACGAGACAATCGATGGATCCGAATCCGCGACGATCCCGATTGGCAGAGCGCCTTCCATACTCATCTCCTTACCATTCAGGTATGGCGGCAGGTGGCCAGCATTGGCCAATAAGACCTTTCCATTCGAATCGATTCGCATGATCAAGCAGGTCGCGCTTGCCTGCTGATGATCGCAAAGCTGCTTGTTTACCTCGTTGAGGATCTGTGCGGGGTCAGAGCTGTGCTGGGCTGCAGACTGGATGGCCCCAACGATGAGAGCCACCAACATTCCCGCCTGCAGCCCTTTCCCGGTGACGTCTCCGGCAACGACGAGCACGGTGTCCGGAATGTTCGTGGGTAGAACCTGGAAGAAGTCGCCACCTACCTCGCGCATGGGACGATACTCGCTCTGAATCATCAAGCCGCGAAACGTCGGAACCTTCCTTGGGATAAGCAGCTCCTGGATGTTACGAGCCTGCTGGATCTCGATCTTCCATTGTTCTTTCATTCGTTGCGACATGACGAATCTTCGCAAGAGCATGACCGTAATCACCAGAAGCGAGAGAACCGTCGATATGGTTCCCAAAGAGATATTGAAGCCCAGAAACGGAAACATTGTCCTTATGTGGATCTGACGCAACTCGCGCTGATAGTTCGCGATTACTACCAGCAGCACTGCTATTGCAGTGATCCAGCCTTCCGTCCGTTGATGAACGAACCCGCGATAGGCTACACCCAAGAGCAATATCCCCAAAGCCAGTTTTGTCACCAAGAGCACAGGGAAGATAACACTCGCGAAATGAGTCGGAATCAACTGGCCGTATAAAGGCGGCCGCAACATCGCCGTTCCAACCATAAGGATCGCGACCAGGGGCCACACCAACTGATGCAGCCGTTTAATACTCCATATTCGAAACCAATATCCCCAGAACAGCACCCAAAGACCGATTCGCATGGGCAACAGGACCACATCAGTCAGAATGACTCCCAAGGTCTGCGGGATAAGCGGAACAAAATTGGCGGCGACCACGATGCAGTTCGCCAGCAGCGTTGCCAGGCAGACCAAGGCAAGCCAGAGATAAGCTTTCTCCTGCCGATCCAAGCAGAAAAGCGCAATCGCCATCACCAGGGCCATGATCAGGATCAGCATCTCGAGAAAGCCACCGCCGAGATCGTGCGCGATATCGTCGTAGTCCAGTTGAACCAGCGCCCCGATGACCGAGGCAAATCCCAGCACTGGGGGGCCGTGAAGACCACCGGCATCCGGACTATTGAAAGGAGTCGCGCTATCCATCCACATACGGATTGCAATTGTGATCACGCCGTCGCGGATATTCTTCTGCAAAGGAAACGACACTGGGAAACTGCTATACGCCGCTACACTGTGCTCCGTGAACTTTCCGAACTCTCCAATCCGGGTGCCGTTCACGAAGACCTGGTAGGCATCGTCGGCGGCTGCGGGCATCTTGATCGCAAGCCTGCGGTCCGCACCGTTTACCTCCACCTTCAATCTGTACCAGGCGAAACCGGTGTAGTGCGGGTATCCGCGAGCGGTCCAGCCGGGAATATATCCACTGATCCCCAGACTTGTATCGACAGAGCCCTCGGGAGGGGAGAGATCCATCTTGCCCCAGGAGGAGTCGTCATAGTTTGTGCTCGCCCACGAAGGATCATCTCCAGTACGGAATTTCCACGGTCCTGCCAGCTCCGCTGAAGATTCTCCAAGGCTGATCTTCACGACCTGCGGAGAATCCGGTGTGGTTTTGCTTGGAAGGTTCTGAGCGCAGAGGGAGACGCACAGGATGACGGGTAGAACGCACCGCATGACGATTCGTGCAATACATGGCATAGAAGCGGTCTCGGCTATATCACTTTGCGAATGCTGAACAATATACGACATGCGGGTTCTGCCATGCTCGTCTGGTGCGATCTCAAGCGATCGCACCAGGCCTCATTTGGCAGACCGGGCAGTGTCGGCTTCGTTCAAAATAAACAGGGAAGAACCGATCTGTGATGGGTAGATCGGCTCTTCCCTTAACTATGAAGCCCGTCTCGAGGATGCGCGGTATCTAACAGCTATGGATGAGTTAGGTGGTGCGACGCCTGGAAAGGAACGATCCAGCCAATGCGATTCCCGTGGAGAACAGCCAGATCGACTCCGGTTCAGGGACCGCGGAGGCCGTCGTAAAAGATGCCGTCACCTCAGGGAAATCAGCCGGGTCCACGCCCTGTTCGGCGATGACGAAGTTTTCATTGTTCGTCAGAAGGCCGCCGGTAAAGATCAGAACGTACTGCTGATTCTCGTTGAGGTCACAGGCTCCTTCCCCGGGGGCCTCGAAGATGTCCAGACCGCCTCCATCGAGGCTGCATACTGCCGGAGCAGCGTTAGAGAGAGCGGTGTTATTGCTAAAGTTCAGAGTCAGGCTCGTCCAGTCCTGGCCAGTCCGATTGACGCCAGAGAAGCAGCCATCATACGTGCCCAGAGTACCTGTAGGCAGCTGTCCCACAGCGCAAGGCGCAAAGGAAAAGGTGAACGGTGAGTCGAAGATGGGAAACGTAGGAAAGCTGGCCGGGGGCGGGTCGAGGACGACCATACGAAAATCATCGCCTTTTGCGGCTCCGGCGAGTCCACAGACTAGAGCGACAGCAAGCAGATAGCGCATCATTCGCATCTTCAATTCTCCTTGGGAACGGGGGCTGAAAGCTGTAATCAGAAACACGTACATCTAGATCGCAAACAAAGATGAGCCCAATTTGGAACGGATTATCGTGTTGCCTATATGCACGTACTGTGCCGAAGAAAAGCCTTGAATATAGCCTGTTTTTTTGATCGGCGAGGAGAAGTATGCACGGAATTGCACTGAAAGGGAAAAACGATTCGCAACGATGGCGACTTATGACCAACTCAAGGAGGGCGGTAAATTAGCCTTCTGCTTCGGCGGCTTCTACCGACTTGGAAAGGTGCAGCACTGAATCCACTTTCGTCAGCTCCAGCAGGGCTTTCACGCGCTCATTGACACCGCACAGGTAGAACTTTCGGCCGTGATTCTGCGCGGAGACGTAATAGTTCATGATGACACCGAGGCCTGCGGAGTCCATGAACGGTACTTCCTCGAGATTCATGATGAGAACGGCAGGTTTTAGCGTCCGGAGCTCGCTCTGAAGCTGAAATATATTGCCGAGCGTGAACGGGCCTGTGAGGTGCAAGATGAGCGTATCGTCTTTGGCGCCGTTGGCAATACTGTATGAAAAATCGTGTTCGAGCATAACGGGCAGTATAAAATCCGCAAATCGGCTGCTTGTGAAAGTTCGATGAAATAACTTTATCGAGACTGCTGCGTATTAGAGACTAACTCCACCTCTAAGAGATGGACTGAATCTTCGGCATAATACTCATGCACACATCTTTAGCCCAGGGTAAGCACGATGGAAATTAGCGAGGCACTGCTGGCACAGCAACAAGTTGTTCGTTTGCAGGCGCTACTGGAAGTTAGCCGGCAGCTTCACTCAACCATCGAGCTCGATGAAGTTCTCAATATAGCGCTTCAGATTGTCGTCAGGGAGCTCGAACTCAACGGTGCATTCTTCTCCACCTGGCCCCAAACCTACGGCAACGTACCGCTTGCCTTGCAGGAAGCTGTTGCAGCCCCTGCCTCCAACCCAGAAACCGACTTCTACGGTCCATTTATGCGGTTTCCTCTCCGCGACAAATCGGGATTGCAGTTTACCGAGCTGATCGTGTTGATTCCTGAGGGCCGAACGCTTGATCTCGATGAGGTGGACTTTCTCGAATCGCTCTCTGTCCAAGCCTCTGTAGCCATCGAGAATGCACGGTTTCATAAACGTGCCCTTCAATGGCAACGCGTCGAAAGCGATCTCGCTGCAGCGCGCCAGGTTCAGCTCAGTCTCATCCCGCAACAGATGCCCATAATTCCCGGCTATCATCTGGCGGCCCGTTCGGTCACCTGCTACGAGGTGGGTGGGGACTATCTCGATGTCGTATCGATGCCTTCTGGAGAAGTCATCATTGTGGTGGGAGACGTCGCTGGAAAAGGGCTGGCATCGGCTCTGATCGGAACCTCGTTTCGCTCCGCATTTCGTGCCATGGTGCTTGCGGGTCTGAGCCTGTATGAAATCGCTACGCGTATGAATCTGCTCCACTTTGGCGAAGGCTCAGAGGCCCAGCGCCGCTATGTCACCGTCATGTTGTTGCGTCTCGATCCCGCAACGAACATTCTCGAGGCAGTTAACGCGGGACACAATCCGGCCTTTCTTATTAGGGATGATGGAACGATATGCAAAATCTCAGCATCGGGCACGCCGGTCGGTATGCTACCGTTTTCGAGCTATGTATCAGAAGAGTTTCCGTTTAGTCCTGGAACTAGGCTTTTGGTCTACACTGACGGCATGACGGAGGTGTTCTGCGGAGAGGAAGAGTTTGGCGAGGCTCGTCTGCTGGAGACATTTCTTGCCAGTTCCGAACCGACCGCCGAACGGTCTCTTGAGTTCCTCTGGGAGACTTTAGGAACATTCTCAGATGGACAGGAACAATCTGATGATATGACTGCACTCGTTTTATCCAGAGACCTTTAGCGGAGATAGAGCTGATGGATGAGCATCGGAGCAGTATCGAACTCAGGCTTCCTTCACGACTTGGCTATGAAAAAGTCGCGATGGATACGGCCGCGAGCGTTGCTCATTTGATGGGCTTTGGCGGCGATCGTATTGAGGATCTTAAGACTGCCGTCTCCGAGGCCTGCATCAACGCGATGGAGCACGGTAACAAACTAGATGAAGCGCTGTCCGTCAATATCATCCTGTCCATGGACGAAGATTCATTGGAAGTCAAAGTTCTCGACAACGGCGATGGGCCTAAAGGCCACACGGTCCGTCCTGATATAGATAAAAAAATGCACGAAGAGGAAGCGGCGCGAGGCATGGGGATGTTTCTGATCGAATCCCTTGTCGATGAGGTTGAGTGGGTCAGTTCTCCCCCACGGGGAAGCTACGCTCGCATGATCATTCGCTTGCATCCGGCAAACAATTAAACGTAAGACTCCCAGGAGAACCACATGCAGGAAAAAGTGACGCAGGTAAAGATGGAAGAAGTCAGGTGCGGCGATATTCCTGTCATCGTACTGCGATTCGCAGGTGACATTACAAGCGCATCCCAGGCTGCCGTTCTGGGGACTTATCAGGGAATCGCCAACACTGCGAAGCGTATTCTTCTCGACTTCTCCGGCGTGGATTATCTCAATTCGAGCGGAATCGCTCTCGTGATCCAGATGCTAATTGCCGCGAGCAAAACCGGCCAGATCATACAAACTTTTGGACTCAAGCCCCACTTCCAAAAGGTCTTCACCATGGTGGGCATTACCAAATACACAACTATTTACCCCGATGAGCAAGCCGCTTGCGCCGCTTTCTCTTCCTGAAGAGATCTCCCTTTGTCTATTTTCCGATGCAGAAGGTAGAGAAGATCAGCCGCAGAATATCGTCGGCTGTCGTTGCTCCGGTTAGGCGGTCGAGGGCGGCAAGCGCATCGTAGAGATCGACTAGCAGGACCTCATGGGGAAGCGATGAATGAGCTGCATCGTTGGCACGTCCTACAGAAACGAGGGTTTCGGTGATGGCTTGGCGCTGCCGCAGGTTCGTTACCAAGGCAGTCTCCTGCGCAGGTGCGCCCTGAGTCACGACTTGAAGAATCTGACGTCGCAGCTCTTCGATTCCCTCGCCCGTTACGGCAGAGGTTCGCACCACTGGAATGGAAGCGCTGAATGATAGATCTACGGCTCCCAAGTCATATTTGTTGGCCGCGATCATCGCCGGTCTGTCTACGACGGAGGCTATCGTCTTTGCATCTTCCGGGTTGGCGGCAGAGGTTCCGTCGACCACGATAAGGACCAGATCGGCTTCGGCTATGGCTTCACGCGATTTGTTGATCCCGATCGTTTCGGCCTCGTCGCTTGTCTCGCGGAGACCGGCGGTATCGATCAGCTCGATCGGAACTCCTGCGATCGATACGCGTTCGGTCACGAGATCGCGCGTCGTTCCTGGTGTCGCTGTCACGATGGCACGGTCCTGTTCTACGAGGCGATTGAAAAGCGATGACTTCCCGACGTTGGGTCTGCCTACGATCGCCAGACGCAGGCCGTCGTGGATGAGCCGACCGTATCCAAAGCCGCGTTCCAGCTCTCGCAGCGGGTTTGCGATCTCATCCAGACGCTCTACGATTTCGACGGAGGGCATCGTGTCTATGTCGTCTTCAGCAAAGTCCACACCCGCCTCGAGGCTGGCGATCAATGCGATGAGCCGTTCCTTTACAGGAGCGACCTTGCGGGACAATGCTCCTCCCAGCTGCTGTGCCGCGACTCGCGCCTGATGAAGCGTGGATGCTTCGATCAAGTCGTGCACTGCCTCGGCCTGCGTGAGGTCAAGACGGCCAGAGAGAAATGCACGCTCAGTGAACTCTCCCGGCTCGGCAAGGCGTGCTCCTGCTCCTGTCGCCTGCTCGAGGGTGTAGCGCAACAGGACAGGAGAACCGTGCATGGCGATCTCGACGACATCTTCAGAGGTGTAGGAATGCGGAGCCGCAAAAAAAGTGACGACGATTTCGTCGAGCACATCGCCAGTTCCAGCATCAACCATGTGACCGAAACATGCTCTGCCGGCGTCCATACGACGGGCTAACCGCACCAATCCTTCGACGATTGATCGGGCCCGGCTGCCGGAGAGACGAACGATGCCGATCCCGCCACGTCCAGGGGGCGTGGAGATGGCTACAATCGTGTCGGTCTGCAGGCTTTCCACGGTTCCTCCGGCATTGGTCTGAGAACTTCTATCCATAAGAAAAGTATGGCAGAGCGAGCGGGTGTGCCAACGCTGTCTCTGTACCCCTTCGCGGGTTCGTATTTTTCAAAAGATAAAAAGTTTCCAGTTGTATAGGCAGCGATAGGTGCTGATGTTTAGAATGGCCCCGTCAGCAAAATATAAATTTGATGGAAGGAAACATAGGATGCCAGTGAAAGGTGTGCTCTCTGGATTTCTGATTCTCTGCTCTTTAGGCGTAACCGTCAGTGCGCAGGAGAACTATTTTACGAATTGGCCTGCGGGAACCAGCCCGCAGGAGGTGGGGAAACATCTAGCCGAACATTTTGTGGCCAGCCCCCATCAATACACCAAGACAATCCATTATTCAGAGGTATGCACTTGGTATGGAGCCCTTCAGTTCGCCGAGCTGACGCACGATACGGCACTCCGTGATCAGTTGATTAAGAAGTTTGAGCCGCTTATGCCGGGCGGAGCTGAGGCGGAGCGAAGGCCCGTACGTCGCCATGTGGATGACTCCATCTTCGGCGTAGTGCCGCTAGAGATCGCCCGGCAGACGAAGGACGATAAATTTCTGACAGAGGGTAAGTGGTGGGCGGACCGCCAATGGGAGAATCCGCAGCCCGACGGCCTTTCGGCCGAGACGCGCTTCTGGATCGACGACATGTACATGCTCGTCATGCTTCAGTTGGAGGCTTATCGAGCCACGGGTGACAAGAAGTACCTGGACCGCGACGCGAAGGAGATGGTGGCCTACCTCGACAAGCTGCAGCAGTCGAATGGATTGTTCTATCACGCTCCGGACGTCAAGTATTTCTGGGGGCGCGGTGATGGGTGGGTTGCCGCGGGCATGGCCGAGATACTGACGGAACTGCCGGAGAATCATCCGGACCGGGCTCGCATTATGAAGGGCTACAAGCTGATGATGAGCTCGCTGCTTAAGTACCAGGGCAAAGACGGCATGTGGCGTGAGCTGATCGATAAGGACGACGCATGGCCCGAGAGTTCGAGCTCAGCGATGTTCGCGTTTGGGATGATCACGGGCGTCAAGCACGGATGGCTGGATGCGAAGACGTATGGTCCAGCGGCGCGCAAGGCATGGATCGGGGCGGTAGGCTATGTCGATCAAAACTATGATGTGACTCAGGTATGCGAGGGAACAGGAAAGAAGGATTCGCTCGAATACTATTACCAACGCAAACGGCGTACCGGCGACTTCCATGGGCAGGCACCCGTGCTGTGGTCTGCCGACGCTCTGCTTCGCGAGGGAGTCAAGTAGAAGGATCGTGCCAGTTTCAAGAAGAGAAGAGCTCTTTGATGGAGCTCTTCTCTGTTTAAGATTTCGCTATCGCAATCTAAAGCTAACGCGCGTATTGGTCACAACCTCTACGGCTCGGCCATTCAGGATGTACGGCTTGTATCTCCACTTCGTGACTGCTTCCTCGGCCGCAGCGCGCAGACGCGGATCTCCCGAAATCGCATGCGCGTAACGTACGGCTCCGGATTCTGAGATCATCGTCTCCACTACGACTGTTCCTTCTAATCGCATCGCCCTGGCGGTTTCCGGATAGATGGGAACACGAGATACGAGAAGGTTTCCTTCCATTACTGAGGAGGACACTCGGATGGCATTTCTCTCGTCCGGCGGCGCTGGCTGCTCGCGAGCGGCAGGAGCAGAGGTATGAGGATTCGTGTTCGCTGGGGGCGATGCGGTCTTCGGGGCGGGCTGCGATGGAGCAGCTTGTGGTAGCTCTGGCGGTGGGGCAGTTTTCGTCTGTGGTTGAGGTATGGGCGATGTCTGATGTGTCGGAGTCGGCTCTGGCTGTTTAGCGGGTGCGGGAGTCGGTGTATCGGCTGTGAGATTGTGAATCTCCTGACGGAAAAGGGTTAGCTTTTCTCTGGCGAAGGTGCTCGAACGGCTCATCAGGGATGAGGCATATCCGCGATTGACCACAAACCACACCGTACCGATCACAACCAAAAGGAGCACTGCGGCGAGAATACGAAACGCTATAGTTCTCGGATTGTCTTCGGCATATGCTGCGAGCGGAACGACGATTGAGGGATCATCGTCGACATCAGCCGGAGGCGCGAGACCGCGACGAGAGAGGGAGCCTACCGACCTCGGCGCGAAGACCTGCTGCTCCTTCACAGGATGGGATGGAGGAACGGAGTCAGACGCGATCTTTTGATCCACATGCTGAACTTGAGGCGTGGACCTTTCAGCAAACGTCGTTGACATCCTCTGGGGTGCTGTTTCGTTAGAAGAACTCTCGTCTTTTTCGGTAGTCAGAACCACAGGGACCGGAGCTTCTTGAATTCTGATGACGGCGGGCTCTTCAATTTTTTCTGTCGATATCTCTCCAACAGGTTTCTCCGCGCTCTGAGTTTCAGATGAACTGTCCGAGCGCTTTACCTGGTCGATCACAACAAGTTGATCTCTCAACTCACGGCTCATCCGCTCCAGCCTTAACAGGGCATCGGAGATCGACACTCGTGCCGTGGACATCTCAGTGGTGTCGCCTTTTCTTCTGGATGTTGAGCCTCCATTACTCTGTAGTGGAGAAGGTTCTTCACGGCCGAAGGACAGTGCTTCTGGAGTTAAGGTGTCCTCGGGCGCGGCGATGGGATCGGGCAAAACCGGTGACTCTATATCCACACCAGCCAGTAAATTTCTCAACTCACCCAGAGCGATCTTTTCTGTTTCCGACAGTGATGTCACGGCCAAGCCGGTGGATCCCTCCACGATTACCTCGAGCATCTCCGCATCACTAAGCGATCCTCGTTCCTGGGCGCTCATATCTCCCACCATGGCCCAGAAATCCATCGCGAAGTGTCGATCGTCTTTCAGACTATGAACAAGGTCAGTCAGGTTCGTTGCTCCCCCG
>Ga0268266_10001401_pt1 | contig 28797 bp, 20 predicted proteins | sample KBSS13metaG_FD_190356 | JGI IMG/M metagenome (GOLD analysis project Ga0268266, IMG submission 190356) | Switchgrass rhizosphere microbial communities from Kellogg Biological Station, Michigan, USA - KBS S1-3 metaG (SPAdes) (version 2) | ecosystem: Host-associated > Plants > Roots > Rhizosphere... | reverse complement strand
CAGCCGCGATCCGATCGGGAAATTCCGCAAGCATCTCGACAAACTCCCCGCCGGATACGACCAGCGCTTCTTCGTCGACAATAATCGTCTGCTCTTCCCCGATACTTGAACTAGTCTTGGAAGGTCTCACAACTGGGCTCGGGTGTGGCGAGGTCATGGCGATCTATGAATGAAAATCGCGATGGCTGGATTTACATGGCGACTGTTCCAATTTCATGTGTTGAATAGACGGGCGCCCTCAATCTGGTGCGGACGAAACGCCGGCGTGAAGGTCCTTGGGATGTGACTGCGATCAGCATCGGTCCATGATGCTGATCGCAGTCATTCCTCGGTCGAAGAGGTGTATCGGAGATGGATTTCGAGGCTCGCTGGGCGGAAAAGATGGAGCAATTCTCCGACGACGCTCCGGCGATCATGTTCGACGACATCACCATCTTCTGGGTGGAAATCAGGGCCTTTGCCAAGCAGTTCGAAGCCGCACTGGACCAGATCGGGATCGATCCCTTGCAGACTGTGGGCATCCTCGCCCGAAACCGGCCTGGGCAGGCCGCCGCTATCATGAGCGCGATCGCCTCGGGTCGCTCGATTTCAATCATTTACACCATGCAGTCCCCCGAAGGGATCGCGCGCGACATTGAAAAGCTCAAACTTCCTCTCTTGATCGGATCGCAGGAGGACTGGTCGCCCGAGGCGATTGACGCGGCCCGGCGGACTGGAAGCGCCGTCTTGCAGTTTGTTAGCCGCAAGGGGCTGGAGTTCGAGCATGTTCCCGGGCTCGGTGCTGCCAATCCAGCCCTGCTGCGCACGTCGCCAAAGCCCTTGAGCCTGGCGCTTTTGTCCAGCGGAACGACCGGTCAACCCAAACGGATCGAATTTCCCGGCACCGTGCTCGATCGGATGCTGCAAACGATGACCATCGGGGCGGAACCGATCCCCGAACCCGAGATCACATTTTTCCCGCTAAGCGGTTTCGGCGGGATGACACCGTTTCTGGCCAGTATCTTCCGGTCTGGCACGGTCTGCCTGCTCGAACGGTTCTCACTCGACACCTGGTTGAAAGCGATCGAGACCCTTCGCCCCACCAGGATCGTCATGCTGCCCGCGATCATGCGGGAGGTTCTGGACAAGCAGATTGCCAAGGATTACTTCCGCAGCGTGCAGATCGTGTGGGGCGGATCGGCGCCGCTTGCCCCCGAGACGCAGGACAGCTTCGAAGAGCTTTACGGGATTCCCGTCATCTGGGCCTATGGCGCCACCGAGTTCGCGGGAACCGCCGCCTCGTGGACGCTGGCGCTGCGAGAAGAGTTCGGCAAGGCCAAGCGCGGCAGTGTGGGGCGTCCCTATTTCGGAGTTACGGTTCGCATCGTCGATCCCGAAACCGGCGTCGAGAGACGTAGAGGCGAGGAAGGATTGCTCGAAGCTAAAGTTCCGGCCTTCGGTGAGAAGTGGATCCGCACGACCGATATCGCGGTAATGGATGAGGATGATTTCATCTTCTTGAAAGGCCGCGCCGATCAGGCGATCAATCGGGGCGGCTTCAAGATTCTGCCCGAGACGATCACGGACGCGCTACTGGCGCATCCGCTGGTGAAAGACGCGATGGCTGGCGGCATCGATGATCGGCGGCTCGGACAGGTTCCTGTCGCGGCAGTCGAACTTGCAACCGGGGAAAAGCATGTGACGGAAGAGGAGCTGTTGGCCTTCCTTCGAACAAAGCTGGTATCCTACGCTATTCCGACGGCCATTTACATTGTGCCGTCGCTGCCCAGAACGGGCAACATGAAGGCCCACGTTGCTGTCTTGGCCAATCTGACGTCAGGGTAGAACTTTTTTCCGTTGAGCCATTTCGCCGCGCCCTTTGACGGTGCAAACGGCGGTGCCGCCTAATTAGACTAGCGCTGGCCCTGCCCTACCCCCGGCCCAGCCCCAATAGGGGTGTAGCGAGACTTGCGGCGCCGCTCAGCTTGGATAGTCACGGCGCATAGGGGTTTGCCGCATAGTTGGTCAGACGTAACCGAGTTCTATCGCGCTCACGGTCGCCGCCCGCCAGCGCAGGAATGACCCGTCTTTGGTACGCCATACTGCTCACGGCTGAGAGGCTGAATTGGCGAAGGAACCATCGTTCCGACGAGCCTTTAGCTCCTCGAATTCCTTCATCTCCCGCCCGATTGTTGCCCACGTTTCCTCCGGTGAGGTTATCAGCCGTTTGATCGAGCGCACAGATTCCCATGGCTGCGCAGACAGAACAGCCGCTTCGGCCAGCGCTGCGGCATCAACCTCGTCCGGATCCAGCACGGCTGTCGCCAGCCCGAAGCGTTCCGCTTCGCTGCCCATCAACACGGTATTTCGAGCGAATATATCGAAAGCGTTGCGATAGCCGACGCGCGCCGGCAGCAGCCGACTCGACGCGGCTTCAGGGGCGAACCCCAGCCGCGCGAAGGGGGCGCTCAGTGCGGCATCCTTGGCCACGAATAGTACATCGCAATGCAGCAAGAGGGTAAATCCAAAGCCGATCGCCCGACCGCGCACGCCCGCGACGAGCGGTTTGTCGAACCACACCAATTCCTTCAGAAAACGGCCGACGGGCCGCTCCTCGAACGGGATCGAACCGCTGCCGGCCCGAAGCTCCGCGAGATCTGTACCAGCGCAAAAATCTGATCCCGCGGCCAGGATAGCCACCGCACCCGTGCTATGACTATCCTTTGCATGAGCAAGCAGATTTGCCAACGCGTCGTACATCGCCGCATTTACGGCATTGCGTTTGTCGGGGCGGTTCAAAACGATTTTCAGGACACCATCATCAGCCGAGGCAACGATGTGTGAGTTGGCAAACTCGCCCAGTTCCATATCCTACCTCCCCAGACTATATGCGCGGAACGAAAACTCGGCGCCTCTACCGAGCCGTGTGCTCACGACCAGGCCCCCGAGTAACGACAATCGATCTGGATGGACCGTCATAACGGCTCGGCCAGCAGAGCCCGCGCATCGTCTCGACCGTCAAGCAGGATGGTCGTCCGCTTGGTCACCTGCCAGCCTTCCGGCCCACCCCGTCGAAACTCCCAGCGGGTGGCGGTGAGACGGCCGCAGATGAATTGTCCGTTCTCATTCCAGAAGAGCGTGCCATAATTCTTCGCCGCCGCTTTATCGCCGTGGATCGCCACGTGCGGGGACGATGAGATGTGCGCCGACCCGTTTTTCACGATCGAGCTATGGAACTCTCCTGCAAATGCCTCGGCTATTCCTTGCGGCCCGTGGAAAACACCAACGCCGCCAATCTCGTAAGTGGATTGAGGGTGCCAGATTCGATCCAGACCTGCGCGGTCACACGTATCGGCAACCGGCCCGTAAGACGCAATCAGCTGGGTGATGGTGTTGATGTCCTCAAGCTTCTGGAGGCGCTCGACCAAGCTATGCCATGGTGCTGTTTGGTCTGACATCATGCGGCATCTCCTCTGTTGATCTTTTTTCCTACGCAAAGGCTACGGGCCCCTGCACCATGTGCATGCTACGTCATGGTGGACAGAAGCCTGCTTACCGAGATCCTAATTTTGGCAGGCCGTTCATGCCCAGAACGGTCGAGCAATGCAACGCGAGCGATCACATGGCGCCTGCTTAACACCTTCGTCAAAAAAACGGATTGACTTCATACCGCCAGGCACGAAAATCAGGCTCCAGCGCCGGTTGAACAAGGCGAGTACGGCCATCCGTAGTCAAAGCATCCGCTGTCGCAGGTGCGAAGGGCGTGGCAAGCTGTAAATATGATGTGGAACGAACATAAATAGTCAACTGAGGATGCTCGTGCTGGCAATTGTAAGTAGTGTTATAATGTAGCAAGCGTGGCTCTTTGCTCTTCTCCCGCGCTCGCTACCGGTCATTGACCTCAGATGCGAACCAATAGGCAGCGAAGCATCCTTTTTGCATAAATCGGGAGTGGAAACTGATAATGGAAGATCCCACAAGGGCTTTTTCGCTAGCCGGTCGCCGCGCCGTGTTGGTGGGTGCGGCTACTGGCATCGGCCGCCAGGCAGCGATCACCTTCGCGCAGGCTGGCGCCTCCGTATTCATCGCGGATGTCAACACGACGGAGCTAGAGCGCACGGCGGATCTCGTGCGAGATTGCGGCGGAGACGTCGAAGCGAAGCAACTGGACGTTCGGAAGCCGGAGGAGATCAACGCGTTCGCAGATTTTGTCGCGGATGGCGGCCCGATCGATATCTGGGCCAACGCCGCGGGCGTGATTTCGCTCATGACAGTCGCCGAGACCGATCCAACCGAGCTCGACCGCATTCTCGACATCAACTTGAAAGGCGTGTTCTGGTGCTGCGCTGCAGCAGTGCGAAAAATGCTTCCGCAGCGGCGTGGGTCAATTATCAATATCTCCTCATGTGGAGCAGACATGCCCACGAATGGGTTGTCCGCTTATACGATGTCAAAAGCAGCGGTTAACATGCTGACGCGCACGTTGGCAGTCGAAGCGGGTCCTGCCGGCGTTCGCGTGAATGCCGTTGCTCCGGGTTTCATCGACACGCCCATGGTCGAGTACCGCTTTCGCACTCCGACGGGCGAAGTAGATGCCGCCGCGAAAGAGCGCAGATTTTCCGAAGTGTCGGCTATGATACCGCTCGCCAGGGTGGGCCAGCCCATCGATATAGCCATGACCATGCTTTACCTTGCATCCGACGCTTCCAATTTCGTGACGGGCCAGGTCATTCGTCCGAATGGTGGGATGATCATGCCCTGATCACACCTGGGCGGTGTCGGCGGATTTTGCGCCACGCGGCGGAGACACGAGATGATTGGCAAAACAGTAAGTCTGCGGCGTCCTTTGCCACCGCGACGAGAGGGCTACGCTGCAGATGAGGCGCTGCTGGCCCGCCGCTCGGCTGCTCCACCGAACAGCGAAGGCGGATCGCGCGAGGAGGTCATTGCCGGGGTGGCGTGCCACCTCATCGGCGAGGCTGCTCCAGGTGGAGCAACGATCGTTCATCTTCATGGTGGCGGGTATCGCTTGGGATCGGCCAAAGGTTGGGTCGGATTTGGCAGCCGGTTGGCGAGCGCGGCGGTCGCTCAGGTGATTTTGCCGGATTACTCGCTTGCGCCGGAACGACCCTTTCCCCACGCGGTACACGACGTACTTGGGATCCTGACGGAGTTGTCGGGCCGACCGGACGCCGGTCCCATCATTCTCTCTGGCGATTCCGCCGGTGGTGGATTGGCGCTCGCGGTCGCGGGAGCCCTGAGGCCTCCTTCCGGGCTGGCCGGGCTGATCCTCATTTCGCCGTGGTTGGACCTGCGGGTCGCCGCCGAGAGCTATGAACGCTGCGCGAGAACCGATCCGCTCTTCTCCAGCGCATCGGCACAAGCCTCGGCGTCAGACTATCTGCAGGGCTGGTCGGCCGATGACCCGCTGGTTTCGCCATTGCTCGGTGAGCTCGATGGACTGCCCCCGGTTTGCTTGTTCGCCACAAGCGCGGAAGTTTTGGCGGATGACTCGCTCAGCCTTGCGCGACAGCTTGGTCTCATCGGCATTCCGATTACCTCAGTGATGTTTCCGGATTTGCTGCACGATTGGCCTGTCATGGACCCGCAGCGGCAGGAAACCGCGATCTTCTTCGAGATCGTGAAGACCTTCGCCCGGCAATCGCTGGGGTTGATCGCATAGCATTGCGTGACGCGCACTTCCTCCTTATCGCGCGAGGGTTGGGTCTGGCTAGGTTCGTCTTCCGCATGGATGAAGTAACCATAGGAGGAGAGGGTACAAACTGGCGAGGGTTTGCGCGAGCATTGAAAGATGTTCGATCGGTTTTGGCCTACTCAGGCAAGTCAAGCCCAAGCGCTGACCTGACGAGAGGACCAAGCCGGTGACTACCGATACCTGGAATCTCGTACTATTCACCTCCGGCAGTGATTGCTCAGGTCCGCCGATCCGGCGTGCCCACAGAGAAAGCATCGAAAATGGCTAAGACCGATCGGACCCACACCGGATCGACGCCGATCTGGGCAGCGGTGCTGTTGTACCTGACCGCCGCGATCCTGGCACTGCTTGGACTGGCGATGCTGGCCGGAGGGATCACGCTCGCCCGCTTGGGAGGATCGCTCTACTACCTCGTCGCCGGCGGAGGCATCGTCGTTTCGGCTGTGCTGATCGGGATGCGCCGCCATCGTGGCGTCTTGCTCTACTGGGCGGTTGTCGGCGGAAGCATTGTCTGGGCCGTCTGGGAAGTTGGCTTCGATTTGTGGCTGCTCCTACCGCGATTGCTGGTCCTGATGCTGCTAGGCATGTGGCTGTCGGTGCCTTGGACCCGGGCACCATTCCGCGGAAGAATAGGCGGCCGCGCATCTGCCCTGACAATCGTGGCAGGGGTGATCGTGGCCTCTTTGGCGGGGTTCCTCCTGCACAGCACCTTTGGCCCGGAGAGCCTTGCTGATCCCCGCTTCCAAGCGGGAACCGGGCCATTCCCGCCGGCCTCGCTCGCCAACCAGGCGGAAGCCGCCAACGCCGCCGACTGGCCGTCCTGGGGACGAGACGCGGGCGGCTCGCGCTACTCGCCGCTGGATCAGATTACCCCGGCTAACGTAAGCCGGCTCACGGTAGCTTGGACCGCGAATGTCGGCACCCGGCCGGGAATGATTGGCACGCCCATCAAGGTCGGCGATTCAGTCTACACTTGTAACGACAGCAATGAGCTGGCCGCTATTGACGCCGGCACCGGCCAATCGCGGTGGAGCTTCAACGCATCCGGCGGTCGCTATGGGCTCGGCTGTCGCGGGGTCGCCTATTACCGAACTGCCTCACCCGGCAAACCATGCGCCGAACGTATTTTCACGGCCAATGCCAATTCGCAGCTGATTGCGGTCGATGCGCGCACGGGCCAGCTCTGCCCGGGCTTTGGCAAAGCCGGGGTGGTGGACCTTCGCGAAGGGCTGTCACGCGCTCCGCTCGGATATTATCGCGTCACGTCGGCGCCGACGATCGCACGCGGCAAGATCGTCGTCGGGGGCTGGATCAGCGATGGGCAATATTGGGGTGAGCCCTCGGGCGTCGTGCGCGCGTTTGACGCCGTCAGCGGGAGCCTGGCTTGGGCATGGGACATGGGCCAACCCGATCGTACCGGGGCACCGCCGCCGGGCCAGACCTATACTCCAGGCACGCCAAACTCTTGGGCGCCGATGAGTGCGGACGATGCGCTTGGACTTGTTTACGTGCCCACCGGAAACGCCACTCCGGACTATTTTGGCGCTCAGCGGCGACCATTCGATGACAAGTTCTCGAGTTCCGTCGTTGCGCTTGATGCTGAGACCGGCCGGGTCCGGTGGTCTTTCCAGACGCTGCATCACGATCTCTGGGACAGGGACGTCCCGGCCCAACCCACCCTCGTGGATTTGCGGATTGGCAGGACGGTTCGCCAGGCATTGATACAGCCGACGAAAGGCGGAGAGATTTTTGTTCTTGACCGAGTGACCGGCCAGCCGATGTTTCCCGTCACGGAAACGCCGATGCCCAGCCGCGGCGGTGTGCCCGAAGAGCGCCCTTCCCCAACCCAGCCGCTCTCCAATGCGCTGCCTTCGTTTCGAGGCCCTCGCCTCAGAGAGGTCGACATGTGGGGCGTTACCCCGCTCGATCAACTCTATTGCCGGATAGAGTATCGCAAGGCGCGATACGACAGCGAGTACACGCACCCCGGCCTTACACCCTCGATCTTATACCCAAGCTCGTTCGGAGCGATCAACTGGGGTAGTGCCACCGTCGATCCGGTCCACGGCGTCATGTTTGTCAACTCAAACCGCCTCGCGACTTACGTGCGGCTGATGTCTCGCGCCGAATCGAATGCTAAGGGATTGAAGCCGCAAGGCAATTGGGGATCGGCGATGGAAGTTGGCGGGGGTGTTCCCCAACTTGGCGTACCTTATGCAGCTGCGGTGAAGTTCTGGCTTTCGCCGCTCGCTGCGCCTTGCAATGCGCCCCCGTATGGGCATTTGAGCGCCATAGATCTCACGACCGGCAGGTTGCTTTGGAGCCATCCGTTCGGAACGGCGAAGGGCAGCGCGCCGCTCGGCTTGCCGCAGCCATTGCCCCTCCCGCTGGGTGCGCTGAATCACGGCGGGTCGGTCGTGACCCGATCGGGAATTCTGTTCATCGGTGCGTCGAAGGATGGATATATTCGGGCGTTCGACGTCCGGACGGGCGAGGAATTGTGGCGAAGCGCATTGCCGGGCGGCGGACAGTCCACGCCTATCGTGTACTCTGTCGGCGGCCGCGAATACGTCGTGATCTCCGCAGGAGGATCAGCGGCCCTCCAGGTCAAGCTAGGAACGAACCTCGTGGCATTTGCCTTGCCGACTGACCGTCAATGACCGCACTGACCGGCAACGATCAGGCCGCCACATCATTCAGGCGACTTTTTCCGCTTCGCTGGTTTAGCTGGCGCCGCAACAGCATCTTTCCGTTTGGCTGGTGTGGCTGGTGTTGCTTGCGCCGCAACAACATCGTCGCTTAGGATCATATTGACGATCATCTGAGCGAAATTTTGAAGAACGGCCTTCTCCTTGAGAGGCGTCTTGGTAATTCGCCAGTGATACCAAAATCGGTCGAGCATAGCGCGTATGGCCAGGCTGCGGATAATCAAGTCGGCATGCGAATGCTTCGATCCCAGCAACTGGAATGATTCTGCAAGCATGTTGGTCGCCCGCTTTGAGCCTCGCATTCCAAGAACACGGAACTCGTTATCCTGCAGCGCCGCTTGCTGCCAAGTCAGCAGATAGCCGCCATGATCCGATAAAAAAGCAAAATAGCGACTGATCCAGCCTTCGAACTCCTTGGGCAGATCGTCCAACTTCATATGTCGCACCTGCTCCATCAGGTCCAAGCTTTCATGGCGCGCCTCGTGGCCCGCAATGATCAGTATTTCGCGGCGTGACGAGAAATATGTATAGAAAGATGCACGCGAAACCCCGGCAGCAACTGCGATATCGTCGATTGTCGTCGCAGCATAACCTTGATTAAGGAACAACGACTTTGCCGTATCGATAATATGCTCTTTCGTACGCAGAGCCCGTTTTCGCAGGGGGACGTGCGCCGAGCGGTGCAAAGGGGTTGAGCGCGCACTGCGGATCTCAGTTTTTGCCCGACCCGATGGTTCGTCCATTTTTGATGCGTTCCCCATGACCACTAAGACTTCCGAAATCGCTTCATCTTGACCGCCCGCCTCCTCGACAATCGACGACGGCCGCTCCCTGATCATTAGGCAGGAATCAAAGCCTTGTAAATTCGCGCATACCGCTTCGCTAGCGCATCGTGGTTTCCGGGCGGAGAAGCGGGAGACTCGGGGGCCGGGTCTGGCCCTGATCCGTGTGAAAACGGGTATGCGCCTACCGATCGACCGCGAGGCGACCAGCACTGCGTCGCAACCGGCGCCGCCCAAATTCATCAGACCCACGCCTGAACCCGTCCGCAATGCGTTGGCACGTGAAGGGGAATTCGCCGAAGCCGGCGGATGGCATTGACTTGACGGATGCGTCAGAACGAGGCAAAAAGTAGTGCGTTTCTTTCGGAGATTAAGATGCAATTGAAGCCCGGCTCTCGCTGGAAAAGCGCCGCGTGTACCGCCGAATTCGTCGTGGTGCGACCGGCCAGTCGCGAGGAGGAGGTTTCGTGTGGCGGGCATCCTCTGGTCCCTGCCGACGGTGCCAAGCCCGAGGGGTTGGCCGCGGACCCTGCCCATGCCGGCGTTATTCAGACAGGCAAGCGCTACTTCGATGAAGAGAGTGGCTTGGAACTGTTGGCGGTAAAGCCGGGCTCGAGTTCACTTGCGATTGGTGGCCGGCCGATGGGCCTGCGCGAAGCCAAGGCACTGCCGACTTCAGATTGATTTGCCTTTAGGTTGCGCCGCCCCATTCGCCAAGGGGCTTGGCGCCTGACTGGGTTGGATTGTATGCCCGGGCGTGGAGCTCGGGTAATCTCCTTCTTGTCCGAGCTGACGATAATGTGCAGCGATCCGGGTAACTGACCCGGTGACGCAGACATGATCGGAGAGTTCCAAGAATAATCATTAGATCAAGTGTTTAGTCCCGAGGTAAGGCGACACGGATCGGTCTCGAATCGTGCTGGCCCTTCTACCCGAAGCGAGCGACATATTCTTGATCTGGAACTCGGTTGCATCGTCTGAGAGCGAGTACAGCGCCTCGAGCACCAGGATTTCGAACATCAGCACCGGATCGAACGGCGGGTACCACCCTTGTGACGAGGGCTGCGGCGCAGCGCAACAACCAGCGCGCCTCGGAAAACCTGGCATCGACTTCTGCCGAAAATCGCTTCAGCGGATTGCCCCGCGCTCACCGCCTCGCCCCCGTCCGATAGATCGAAGAAACCTGCTGCCTCCACTGCCGCGATTCTACCAGATCGACGACAGTAGCGCTTTGAACAGTGCCAGGGGCGGCCAGACGGGCTCATCTTTGGAGGCCGGATAACGCGGATCGAGAAGAACCGCGGCTGCGTACCAATCGATCAGCGATACAAGCGCGTCCAGCGATAGAGTCCTGCGCTCGGATCCTGAAAACCCAAAATCGAACGCTGCGCCACGGCCGCTCTCGTCCCCGGAAAGCCCATAGCTTCGGCAATTGGCGCGCCTGTCTACGCCGACCCGGGCACAGGACCCCTGGGGCGGACACGCCTTGGACGCATGACTTTCCCCTCCTCAGGCTTGGTCGGTGCCAACGGCTTCAAGGTGCTCGGCAGCACTTGATGGTTTGGATGCCCCTACGGCCTCCCTGAGTGGACCGAGGCAGAGCGCGAGGCAGAAGCAGACGAGCAAGATGCCGAGACTGACGATCATCGCCAAAGACGTCCCGAGAGCCCCTGTGCCGTCAAAGGCATGTTGGCTCAAAAAGCCCACCAGAGCTGGTCCGATACCCAGCCCGAAGAAGTTCGTGAAGGAGAGGAACGCGCCCGTCATCTGACCTTTCAGATCGTCCGGTGTTACCTGCTGAATCGTAATGGTCCCAAAACTCAGGCTCGGATAGAACAGGCTGGCAATCACGGCCAAACCGATAACGGTCAGAGTAGAGTTTGCAGCTAGGTACGCCATCAGACTGAACGGCAAAGACAGCAGAGCCATAAAAAGGAATAATCTTAAAGGCGCGTCGCGAACACCCTTTGCGGCGAGCCAGTCTATCGAAATGCCAGATATCAGATGACTTAAAAGCGGCGGCACGAAGAACATAAAGCCCATCAGTGCACCCGCCTGCGCCTTCGTCCACCCATGAACTCGCATAAGAAATTCAGCACTCCAGTAGCTGAAAGAATAGTTCACAGTCACTGACAAGGCGAAGGTAATAAACAAGGGCACGAAGAGGCGCTTGCGTGACCCCAGAAATCGATAGAGCGGTTTTAGGCCGGGTGCGGATCTGGTTTCTCGCAAACGGGGTGGGTCGGGTAAGAGGAGGACAGCGGGCAGGAGGAGAAACCCGGGCACCGCCATGCACAGGAACACAAATTGCCAAGGCCGAATTTCCACCCCGATGAGCGGCACCATATTGCCTTGCTGGGTGATCCAGAGAAGCAAAAAGCCTACCGAGACGGCGGCAACGGCGGCACCGACGTTGCTTGACGCCATGTAGATCGACAAAGGCAGGCTTCGTCGTTCCTGGGGGAACAGTGAGCTTATCAAGGGCACGGCCGCCGGCGACAACGCAGCTTCGCCGACCCCCAACGCCATTCGAAATAGAAACAGAGAGAAGAAACCGGCCGCGAATGCCGATCCCAATGTCGCAAGCGACCAGACCAGCAATCCGCCGAAAATCACGAATTTTCGGGGAACCCTGTCCGCCGTGAGGCCGAGAGGCACTCCGAGGATCACGTAGGTAACCGAAAACGCCAACCCCATCAGGAGCCCGACTTGAAAATCGCCGATGCCGAAGTCGGCCTTTATCGGATTGATGATCATCGCAAGCATTATGCGATCCATCATCCCCAGCGCGTAAAGGACCGAGAGAAGGCCAACGCTGCTCCAGGCTATGACGGAGGCAGATCGGGGACGGGCAATCTGAGACATCATGGTTTCCTGTCTGGAGGAAATGCGGGCGGCTCGCTTTTGTCGGCAGCCAGTCGCATCTGGCTTAAACCAGCCATCCTGACCACAAGGTCGGGCGGGATCCTCTCAGGGCTGGTCACAGTGTCGCGTCAGCGCCTGTCGTTGCTTCCTTCCGCGCTTCCGACACAGCCTTCCGCATCGGCCCGAGCGAAAAGTACAGACATATGCTGATTATGCAGATGCCGGTTCCCATCATGGTCGAAAGAACCGCGCCGAGTGCCGTATCGTCTTTCCAGACATAGTGAGTGAGGAAACCGACCAGCGCAGGGCCGATCGCAAGACCGGCAAAATTGACCAACGAGAGGAACAGACCATTCACTCGTCCCCGCAATTCCTTGGGCGTGAAAAGCTGTATCGCTGTGGTGGCGAAGCCAAGGCTCGGAATGAGGAACAGTTTCAGCGCCAGCAGACTGCAAATTGCCACCATCGGGCTTGAAGTAGCATAGGCCAGGATGCCGAACGGCAGCGAAATCAGGGACATCCAGAAGAAAAGCCGGAGCGGAGCGTCATCGATGCGATGCGCGGTCATACGGTCGACAAGACCGCCGGTTATAACGTGGCTGATCAAGGGAGGCGCAAGCAATAGCAGCCCTAGTGCCAGCCCGATCTCGGCCTTCGACCATCCAAGCTTGCGGTAGAGATGTTCCGCACTCCAGTAAGCGAAGGCATAGTTCAGCGTGACGTTGGCGGCGAAGGCCACGATGAAGAAGGCAAACAGCCGCCTGTGCTTAGCTATGAACGGCCCCATGCGCGCCGGCGAGGACCGTGTCGCCGCCGATGCGTGCCTTCTCGGTTCAGGCAGCCGGGTTGCCAGGAAGCCGAACAGACAACCCGGAAGGCCGATGATGAAGAACACCATCTGCCAGCCGTAGAAAGAATGGCCCAAGAGGCCAATGCGCTCGCTGCTCCGGGAAAGTGTATCAATCAGAAGGCCACCGCAAATGAGCGCCAAGGCCGATCCTACGTGCGTTGCAGCTTGATAGAGCGAAAGTGGAAGGCTCCGCTTGTCGGGCGGGAACAGGTCAGCAATCAGCGGTATGGCCGCCGGAGAAAGCGCTGCCTCGCCCACACCGACCAGCATGCGCATGAGGAACAACGCAGCAAATCCCCCAACGAAGCCACAGCCGATCGTAGCTGTCGACCAGATAAGCAGCCCAGCCAATATGATCCGCCTGCGTGGGTAGCGATCGGCCAACATGCCAAAGGGGATGCCGCAGATTACGTAAGTCAGTGCAAAGGACAATCCAAGTAATAGGCCGAACTGGAAGTCATTGATCCCGAGATCTGCTTTGATCGGGCCGATCATCATCGATAGGATGACGCGGTCAAGGATGGCCATCGCGTAAAATGCACACAGGATGGCTACTGCTTTCCATGCCTGTGTGCGCTGTGGGTAATGGCCATCTATGTCCACTATCCTTCTACTCCTGCAAGGACATGCGAAGCGGTCGGCGAGCCGACCATTGCGGCACCGCCACTCCTCATTTGAAGCTCACGGAAAGCCGAACGCCATAAGTTCTTGGCAACGCATACACCTGGCTATCGGCCGTGGTCGAGGACAGGATGAAGCGGGGGTACTTCTCGTTCAAAAGGTTTAGGCCCCAAAGCGCGATCCGCGCACGCCCCGATGGCTCAAGGTAGGATATCTCGCTGTTCAATATGTTGGTTCTCGGCTGCACCACCCGATTGCTCGCTTCCCAATAGGAGATGCCGCTGTGGAAGAAGTTGGCGCTAGCAGCCAACTCAGAGCCGTCGGCAAGCGGCACGGTGTAATCGGCGCCGACATTGAACGTGAATGAAGGGGTTCGGATCAACTGCTTTCCGCTCGCGTCTATAGTCGCGCTAGCGTTGCCGCCAAGACCGGTCGGCACGAACACCTGCGCATTCTTATAGTTGCGATATTTGGCGTTAAGAAGCGAGAGGCCGCCACGAATGTTCAGGTTGCGGACGGGGTGCACCACGACGTCGCCCTCGAAGCCGTAGATGCGCGCACTGGCCGCGTTCTCGAGGCTAGACAGAAGGGTGATGGGATCGCGGACATTGACCTGAACATTCTTGTAGTCGGTGTAATATCCCGCCAGGTTCAGCCGTAACCAAGATGTAAGCTCGCCCTTGAAGCCGAGCTCATATTGCGTGACGGTTTCGGGATCGACCGGTTTTGCCGAGAATGTTGAGCTGGCATAGACGCCCGCCTTGAAGGCCTGCCCGACCTTCGCGTAGAAGTTGAGGTCCCTCGACGGCGAGAATTTAAGCGTCGCGCTAGGCGTAAACTTTTCCCAGGTGTGCTCACTATCGATAAGGGCGCCGCTGATGTTATTGCGAGCGTCGTATTGCTTTTTGTCACGTGTGTATCGGCCGCCCACCGTCAGGTTGATCTGATCCGAGAAATCGTAGCCAAGCTGTCCCCACAAGGCGACCGAGTTCGTTGTCACGGCAGTAGTTAGATTTGTCGTCGACCGGACGCGACTGGGAAAGGCGACGTTGACGTTGATCACACCCGGGTTGCCGGAGCGGTCGTGATAATAAGTGGCACCTACGATCCAGTTGACGGGGCCATGTCCGGTCGAAACAGCGTAGAGATCCTGGATGAAGGATCGTGTCCGGCGAGTTCCCAGCGAGGTTCCGACAAATTGTGGTGTGGTATCCGAATCTGCAATGCTGTTTAAAGTCGTTCGCTGATATCCGCTCACCGAATTGATGGAGAAGCCGGGCCGGCTCCAACTGGCGATCAGCGCGGCATTTGAGGCGGTCGTATCGATCGGCGTCTGGTCGAGCGCTGAAGTCTCGAACGGATTATCGGGAATGAGCACCGCCGGATTGAAACGTCGGGCAAGCGTGTTGCGGTTTCTCGCCTGCGTCGAATAAGACACGGAGTCATTTGTCCCGGCAGTGCTGCCGATCAGGGTGAACTTCAAGTCATCGACCGGGTTCCACAGTATCTTAGATCTTACGGAATAGCTACGCGTCTGCCCCGTCCTGCTACCATTCGCAATGTTACGGATATACCCGTCATCGTTACTGTAGAGCACGGCAAGATCTGCCGCGACATTACCTGTTCCGCCCGTAACGTATGCCTTGCCGGTCACCTGATTGAATTTGCCGTAGCTAAGGCTGAAGTCCATTGCTGGATCCACCGTGGGGGTCCGGGTAATGATGTTGATCGCACCACCCATCGCATTGCGCCCGAGCAGAGCACCCTGCGGACCCTTGAGCACTTCGATGCGCTCCACGCTGTTCAGTTCGATTACCGTGGAGTTGAGTGCTGGCTGATATACGCCGTCAACATAGACCGGAACGACAGACTCATCGCCTGCCGTCACTCCACGAGTGCCGATGCCACGGATGGTTGGCTGTGGAGAAAAGGACGATTGGGTAAAGTTAAGCCCTGGCGTCACTTGCGTCAGTTGCTGAGTCGAAGTGATTCCGGCACGATCAAGCTGGCCCCCTGTCAAAGCAGTGATTGTTGCGGGGACATCCTGCAGCCGTTCTTCACGTCGCTGGGCGGTTACAACAATGTCCGCGGTTCCGTCGGAGATTGTCGTATCCGCTTGCGCGACGGCGGGATCGACACTCGCAACGGTTACAATCGCCGCGATACTCGACGATAGTAAATGAAATCCTTGCTTCCTCATTTCCAGCCCCCTCTCGACATTTTTATTAGTGTCATCCGCATAGACGCAACGACAGCGGCGATGTCATGTGTGTGATCTGTATGACGTGCCCGCACCACAATCAGTCTACGTATCCTGGCATTCATTTGCCATGTCCAGAGCTTTTTACAATTATTCCTAGCTTTTGACAGAGATAACAATACACTTTTAATAGCCTGGCGATTGGCCAACCTGATATGGCCTGATCATCAGTCGAAAAAGGTGAACGAATGTGCCGGTGGGCAACATCGATCAATTCCTAAGATTTCTTAGGGCGCGACATCTGTTTTGACGTACTCCGTACTCGCGGACCAATTCTTCTGACCTTTTCGAAGCGGATATTTTGAATTTCTGTAAAAAGCCCGCGTCATTTTAGCAAATTGCGTAGGCAAGGCGCTTTGCTACTACGCGGCAACACCGTTCGGAAAAAGCGAAGCCTGATTGCGATCGAGGTACTCCTCGTAACCCCATTCTGCTCCGTCCTCGCAAGACGGCTTAGAAAATCGCACTTGCGGTACACCATGGCTTCGCAGCCCATGCTGACGTACAGGCCAATCCACGAGCTGCTTAAGCCGGCAGCCCGATCCTCTTGAATTTGCCTGCTTCTCGCCCCAAACCGCCATGTCCAACGCTTTATCCTTCACCCCACACCCGTGTGAGCAACAAGATCGCTCGCCTGCAGCCTCCTGATCAGAGGCGTGAGCACTTCACCTGGCGGTGCCCGCACAGCCCAGGTGAGATCGCATGACTGTTAGTATGATTTTGACAGTTCCGTCAAACGCACTGTTCACGATTGATAGCTACATTCGGCACGGGAAAGACTGAGGGTCCCAGTTTCTCATCCAGCTTGAAGGTGAGTATCCGGCGTTCAATCGTCCGGCCATAGCAGCAGCATAGCCGCCATGACGGACACGGGTCTCGCAGCTCTCTCGGATGCGGGCTTCGATGCCGGCTTGCGCGGCGACGGGATGTGAAGCTGGTCGATCGAGATGGCACAGCTTCGGCTCGAAGCGTGGTCCGGGATCAAGTCCGGGACGACGATAACGCTTGACATTTCGTGCCAATTCGGTTATACGCTCCAGCACACGGCGGGTGTGGAGGGGCTGAGACGTCCGCCCTACCAACCCCGCACCATGCGGCCGGCGGCTCCGACGGGACCACCACACCGTAGCGATGAGTCTAGAAAAGTCCGGCGGCAAGCTGCGAGCCCGTCCCGCCGGGTGCTCATCGTGACAGGGCCGAGTTGGACCACGCTTATGCTTTCCTGGGTCCAACCGTTCGCAAGCCGTGGAAGGCCAGCCAAGCCTGTCGTGCCCAGGCAAACACCGGCCGCGAAACGCCGTGTTCTCTTCCTTGGCGTAACCCCGCACTCGCCAGCGGGCGTGAAGCTGTGCCTTCCTTCCCCCTCGATCGGGGAAGGATACGAAGGCTAGCCAGCTTGCTGGCTAGCCGCAGTTGGATGAGGGTGATGGTGTGGCGTCAGGCGTCGAGTAAACCGAGAGGCACCCTCATCCAAGCTTCGCTAGCCTCTTGCAGAGGCAAGCTATGCTATCCTTCCCCCATCGAGGGGGAAGGAGGATTGCGTCCCGTCGTCCCAAACTCGACCCGGGACCGGTTGCAGCAGCGACCAACATCTAAGGCGCCTGCCATCAAGCCTCTCAGCTCCGCACCCGAGCCCGGTCCCGGATCAAGCCCGGGACGACGCGGCAAACGAAAAGGGCGGAGCATCGCGGCCCCGCCCTTTCCCCTTGGTAGTTCCGAAGCGATCAGAAGCGATAGCCCACTGCGGCTACGATCTGATGCCGATCGAGGTCGACGTTGAAGCGGTCGCTGTCCGGAACGTCGCGCGTGAAGTCGACTTCGCCCTTCGAGTAGTTGGAATAGCGGTATTCCAGCTTGGCGAAGGCGTTGCTGCCCATCTTCTGCTCGACACCCGCGCCCAGACGCCAGCCGTCGGCGTCGATGTTCACTCGCGAGGAATCGGTGCCGTCCGTCCCCAGAACACCGAAGCGCGCATTGGTATAGCCGCCCTTCACGTAGACCAGGGTGCTCGGCGCTGCCTTGAAGCCGACGCGGGCACCGGCGTAGAGGTCGCGCTTGGCATTGACGCGGCCCAGGCCGAAGTTCTGCGGGATGCCGTCGTCGAAGTTGGCCTTCGCAGTGCTGTCGGTGAACTCACCCTCGGCGCCGATCACGACGCTGCCGAAGTCGTAGTCGTAGCCGAGGCCGGCGCCGTAGAGGAAGCCGTTGGCCTTGTCGTGCGCGGTGGCGCTCACCTGGTCATCGATGCTGCTGCCGGCCTTGTTGATGTCGTATCCAGCAAGGGCCTCGACGTAAGGTCCGGTGAAGGATGTCTCCGTGCTCTGCGCCAGGGCAGGGACGGAAACCAGGGCGCTGCCAGTTGCGAGGCAGACAAGAATTTTCTTCATAATCAACTCCATATTCCTACGGCGGGTTTTTTCGACCCGGGATTGTTGCCGCCGGAGCTCGCTAAATGCCTCGCCGCGGGAAGGAGTTTCATGAACCTAACACAACGAACCTGTGATGCGTTTGTGCAACACTTGGCCGTTGTGGCGGGGGCGTCGACGCGCTCGGTTGACGCAACCGCTCCGAGCTCGCGCGTGCTCTCACGCCGAGTTCGGGGAGGCGCCCAGCCGCGTGGCTTTCAAGCCGGGCCCACCTGCACTATATGGCGGCCGATCATGGCCGATATCGAAACTCCCGCCGATCCCGCAGCAACCGGGCTCATGCCGATCCCCGGGCACATCGACCCTGTGCCTTTGCCGCGCGCAGGCGTGGTCGATGGCGTGACCCCGCGCGCCGACGGTCGCACCGATCTGATCGGCCTGCCCCGCCCGCGCATCGCCGCGCTGTTCGAGGAGGCCGGGCTCGACCGCAAGCAGGCCCGGCTGCGCGCCAAGCAGGTGTTCCACTGGCTCTACCATCGCGGCGTGACCGATTTCGCCGAGATGACCGACATCGCCAAGTCGATGCGTCCCTGGCTCGCGGAGCGCTTCGTCATCGGCCGTCCCGAGATCGTCGAGGCGCAGCATTCGACCGACGGCACGCGCAAGTGGCTGCTGCGCACCGCCGACGGCCACGACTTCGAGATGGTCTTCATCCCCGACGCGGACCGCGGCACGCTGTGCGTCTCGAGCCAGGTCGGCTGCACCCTCAATTGCCGCTTCTGCCACACCGGCACCATGCGCCTGGTGCGCAACCTGACGGCGGGCGAGATCGTCGGCCAGGTGATGCTGGCACGAGACTCGCTGAACGAATGGCCCAATGCCACGTCATCCCGGGCTCGACCCGGGAGCGGTTCCGGCAGCGATGAACCTGGCCACGCCAGCCCGCAAGCTCTCGTCATGGCGCAACCGCTCCCGGATCAGGTCCGGGACGACGACGACGAGGACGAGGGTTCCTATTCCTCCGACGGGCGCCTGCTCACCAACATCGTGATGATGGGCATGGGCGAGCCGCTCTATAACTTCGACAACGTGCGCGACGCGCTCAAGCTGGTGATGGACGGCGACGGCCTGGCGCTGTCCAAACGGCGCATCACGCTCTCCACCTCCGGCGTGGTGCCGAAGATGGCGCAATGCGGCGAGGAGATCGGCGTCAACCTGGCGGTCTCACTCCATGCCGTGACCAAGGACGTGCGCGACGAGATCGTGCCGATCAACCGCAAGTACGGCATCGAGGAACTGCTGCAGGCCTGCGCCGACTACCCGGGCGCCAGCAATGCGCGGCGCATCACGTTCGAATACGTGATGCTCAAGGACAAGAACGACAGCGATGAGGACGCACGCGAACTCGTGCGCCTGATCAAGCACTACAAGCTGCCGGCGAAGGTCAACCTGATCCCGTTCAACCCCTGGCCCGGCGCGCCTTACGAGTGCTCGACGCCCGAGCGGGTGCGGCGCTTCTCCGACATCGTGTTCGAAGCCGGCATCTCCGCCCCCGTGCGGACCCCGCGCGGGCGCGACATCGATGCGGCCTGCGGCCAGCTCAAGACCGCCGCCGAGAAGAAGAGCCGCGCCGAGCTCGACCGGCTCTACGAGGAAAAGCAGGCCGCGCTGGGCTAAGCGCAAGGGCCGTCACCTGCCCTTGCGACCATGCTTGTACATCCTGCAGCCATCGCACGCCTTTACGCGTTCTTCCGGTCAGCACCGCACAAGAGGTTCGACCATGAAGAAATTGATCTTGGCCCTCGGGCTCGCGTCTTTGGCCGTTCCGGTAGGCTCGGCACTGGCCGATCCGCCACCTTGGGCGCCGGCGCATGGCCGGCGCGACAGGGACGACCACAGGGACGACCATCGCCGAGATTACGACCGGCGTGACTACGATCGGCGTGACTATCGCGGGAACTACGATCGGCGGATCTATTCGCGCGATGGCAATTACCTGGAACCACGCCGGCTCGGCCGCAACGACCGTGTGTGGCGCGGGCGGGACAATCGCTATTACTGCCGGCGCGACAACGGGACGACGGGGCTGATCGTCGGCGGCGCCGCCGGCGCGCTGCTCGGCCGCAGCCTCGATGGGAGTGGCGACCGTTTGCTGGGCACGCTCCTGGGCGGCGCGGGAGGCGCCCTGCTCGGACGCGAGATCGACCGCGGCGGCGTGCGCTGCCGCTAAGGGCGCGCTGCAGACCGACCGGCACCTCACGCCGGTCGGTCCCAGCATGACTAGAGCGCGGTCGCGAAGCGCAGCGGCTCGCCATGGGCGGCGTTGGCAAGCTGGCCTTCCCACATGGCGAAATTGCCGCGCACGATCGTGCCGACCACCCTGCCCTCCAACTCCATCCCGGTGAACGGCGACCAGCCGCAGCGGCTCTCGAGCCAGGCCTCCGTGACGGCGAAGCGCCCCTTACGATCGACCACGGTGAAATCCGCGTCGTAGCCCGCGGCGATGCGGCCCTTGCCGACCAGGCCGAACACCCGCTGCACGCCGGCACTGGTCATGTCGATCAGCCGCTCCAGCGTCATGCGGCCCTTGGCGACATGGTCGAGCATCAGCGGCAGCAGGGTCTGCACTCCGGGCATGCCGCTGGGGCTCGCCGGATACGTCTTGGCCTTCTCCTCGCGCGTGTGAGGCGCATGGTCGGAACCCAGGACGTCGGGCACGCCCTGATTGAGCCAGTGCCACAGCCCGTCGCGATGCGCGGCCGAGCGGATCGGAGGGTTCATCTGGGCATAGGTGCCGAGCCGGGGGTATGCGTCCTCGCCCGCCAGGGTCAGGTGCTGGGGCGTCACTTCGCAAGTCGCGATGTCGCGGTGCTGGGAGAGCAGCTCCAGTTCGGCCGCGGTGGTGATGTGCAGGACATGGATCGGGCGCCGGGCTTCTCGGGCGAGGCGCAGGATGCGCCGCGTCGCGAGGATCGCGCTCTCGTCGTCGCGCCAGACCGGATGGCTCGACGGATCGCCTTCGATCCGCTCGTCCTTGCGTGCGTTCATCCGCGCCTCGTCCTCGGCATGGATGGCGACACGCCGCCGTCCGCTCGCGAGCACCCGGGCGAGCGCCTCGTCCTCGGCGACGAGCAGGCTGCCGGTGGAGGCGCCCATGAAGATCTTGACCCCTGCCGTACCCGGGATGCGCTCCAGCTCGGCCAGTTCCTCGGCATTGTCCGCGGTGGCGCCGACATAGAAGGCATGGTCGCAGAACATCCGGTGACGGGCGCGCTCCAGCTTGTCGTGCACGCGCATGGCGGTGTCGGTGTTCGGGTTGGTGTTGGGCATCTCGAAAACGGCGGTGATGCCGCCCATCACCGCGGCCCGGCTGCCGCTCTCCAGGTCTTCCTTGTGCTCCAACCCGGGCTCGCGGAAGTGGACCTGGCTGTCGATCACGCCGGGCAGCACGTCGAGCCCAGTGCAGTCGATCCGGCGGCCGCCGTCGGGGTAGCTCCCGATGCCGACGATCTTGCCGTCGCGCACCGCGACATCGGCATGGACCGGACCCGAAGGCGTATGGACCCGGCCACCGGTGAGCACGAATTCAGGGGCTTGGCTGCTCATCGCGGCTCCTCTTGCGGGTAGACTTTGCTTGCCGCCGCGCTTCGCGACGACTCGTTTTTCCGAAGCCTCTCTCTACCGGGAGAACCCGAGCAGGACAGCCCGCTACGCATTCCTCCAGCTTTCGGTCTGAACGCACTGCCGCCACGCCAACTGCACACGATTCTCAAGAGCGGGCACATCCGAGGCCATTCTTCCAAAACCAAAATGGCTATCAACTTACCTCATAAGGAAATTTTTCCGTTTTGAATTGCGAATGATTATCAATATACGGCGTCCCGTGAGGGGTGCTGGTGAGGGTGCTCCGGGGATCAACGAAACGGAGGGCAAGTTGGAAATTTCGTCGCTCAAGGCTTCGGCCGGTCAGCCACCGCGCGGCAATCTGCGCGCCAGCGCGCAGGCCTTTCTCGCGCTGTCGTGCTTCAGCGCCTTCGCGCCTGTCGGTGCGCATGCGGCGGAAGGCTATGCCGGCGAGAGCGCGCCCAGCGACCTTGCCATGGCCGACGACACGAGCCGCTCCAGCATCATCGTCAACGGCGAGCGCGAAGCGAGGGCGCCCAAGGACGTGGCCGAGCCGATCAACACGCCGCGCTCGGTGGTGAGCATCTCCAGCGACGTGATCGCCAAGACCGGATCGACCAGCCTCGCCGACGCCTTGCGCACGGTGCCCGGCATCACCTTCGGCGCGGCCGAGGGCGGCAACCCGATCGGCGATCGCCCGTTCATCCGCGGCTTCGACAGCCAGGGCTCGATCTTCGTGGACGGCGTGCGCGACTTGGCCTCGCAATCGCGCGAGGTCTTCGCGGTCGACAGCGTGCAGATCGTTCGCGGCTCGGACTCGACGCTCGGCGGACGCGGCTCGGCCGGCGGCACGATCAACATCGTCTCCAAGCTGCCGCAGCCCGAGACCTTCGGCAGCGTCTCGGCAAGCTACGGCAATGCCGACTACAAGCGCATCTCGGGCGACGTGAACCTGGCCGTGACGCCGACGATCGGCGTGCGCCTGCAAGGCCTGTGGCACGACCAGGACGTCGCCGGCCGCGATGCCATCTGGCAGAAACGCTGGGGCTTCGCGCCCAGCTTCACCATCGGCATGGGGACGCCGACCCGCCTCACCGCCTCGTACTACTACCTCGAGAGCCACGAGCTGCCGGATAGCGGCCTGCCCTTCCTCTATGCCTGCTCCACTACCGTGTGCAACGCGCCTGCCGGCAACACGTTCACGACCCCCGTGCTCGGCAACGTCACGCTGCGTGACGGCACGACCGGCAAGGTCGACCGCTCGACCTACTACGGCCTGAGGGACCGCGACTTCCGCGACGCCAAGTCGCAGTCCGGCATGATCCGCGTCGAGCACGACTTCGGCAACGTGACCTTGCGCAACACCGCGCGGTTCACGCATGACACGCAGGCCTACATCTTTCTGCTGCCCGACGACAGCACCGGAAACGTGTTCGGCAATCCCAACTTCGTGGCCGGCTCGATCAACCCGGCGACCGGCGGCGCGCGCCAGACCGGCGGCGGCTATGTCTGGCGGCGGGCCAACACCCGCTACGGCTATTCGGAAAGCCTGACCGACCAGATCGACCTCTACGGCAAGGTCATGACGGGCTCGATCGAGCACAGCTTCTCGGTCGGCGCGGAAGCGGACTGGGCGAAGTCGCGCCGCGGCACTTTCGTGCTCGCGACCGGATCGACGATCACACCGCGCTGCGACACGGTGACGATCGCGCGCTTCTACTGCACCAGCCTGTTCAATCCCAATCCCAACGACCCTTGGGTGAACTATGCCAGCGACACGTCGAATGTCCTGAAGGCCATCGCCAAGGGCGCGCCGAACACCGAGACGCAGAACGACGCCAACACCGTGGCGGTCTACGCCTTCGATTCGATCACACTGACCCCGCAGTTGATCCTCAACCTCGGTGCGCGGTTCGACCGCTTCAAGTCGACGGTGACCCTGCCGTTCGCGACCGGCGCGGCGCCGATCAAGTATTCGCGCACCGACGAGATGTTCAACTGGCAGGCCGGCCTCGTGTTCAAGCCGACGCCGGAGACCAGCCTCTACGCCAGCTATGCAACCTCGGCCACGCCGCCCAACAGCCTGCTCGGCGAGGGGCGCGAGGACAACGCGCTGCCCACGACGGCTGTGTCCACGGCGGTCATCGACGCGCTGAAGCCGCAGAAGACCAAGTCCTACGAAGTGGGCGCCAAGGCCAACGTCCTCAATGAGAAGCTGGCGCTCGGCCTCGCGGTGTTCCAGACCGAGATCCAGAATGCCCGTGTCACCGACACGGCCGGAACCGCTGCGTTCCTCGGCGAATCGCGCATCCGCGGCGCGGAGCTGACGGTAAACGGCACCATCCTGCCCGGCTGGACGGTGTTCGGCGGCTACAGCTTCCTGGACGGCAAGATCGTCGACGGCGGCTTTACGGTGCTGACGGTTCCGGCGGCGAACGGCCGGCCGGCCACGACCGTCGCGGTGCAGTCGGTCAACACCGGCAAGCGCATGGTACAGGTTGCCCGCCACAGCTTCACGGCGACGACCAACTACGAGGTTGTGAAGGGCCTGCGGATCGGCGGTTCGGCGATCTACTCCTCACGCCAATACGGTGGCTACGCCGACAACCGCACGGCAACCCAGAACGCCGCCGGCGTGGTGACCGTGAACCCGGCGACGGTGCAGCTCGCGCGTGGTGTCCCCTCGTACTGGCGCTTCGACGCCTCGGCCAGCTACGACGTCACCGCGAACCTGAGCCTGGCGGTCAACGCGCAGAACCTGACCAACAAGGCCTATTTCAACCAGGTCTATTCCAACCACTACGCCTCGATCGCGCCGGGCCGCACCGTGTTCGGCACGGTGACGCTGAAGTACTGACGAGCTGCGCGGGCCGGGGTGCGGTGTCCGAGACGGACTCAGCGCCCCGGCCACATCCGCTGCAGCTCCGGCTCGCGGTCGAAGAACTGATGCTTGAGCGCACCGGCGACATGCAGGAACAACAGCGCATAAAGCGCGTAGGCGCCCAGCTCGTGCGCCTCGCCGAACAGCGCGTGCGCCGCCTCGCGCCGCTCGGGAGCGAGCGCCTGGACGGCGGCGATGCGAGGCCACTCGAACAGCCCGAACCACGCCATCGGGTGGGTCTCAGCATCCTTCCACGCGGAATCCATGATCCAGCCCGTCAGCGGCATGACGAAGATCATCGCGTAGAGCAGGCCATGGACGATGTGCGAGACGGTCCGCTCCCACGGACCGTAGCTGGGCGGAAAAGCAGGCGGACGATGCCCGATGCGCCACAGCAACCGCAAGACGGCGAAACCGAGCACGGTCACGCCCACCGACTTGTGCGTATCGATCATCGGGCGCACGCTCTCGTCGGCCACGTAGGGCCAGGTCAGGGCGAGCGCGACATTGAGGATCATCCCGAAGGCGACGATCCAATGCAGGGCGATGGCGGCATGCGTGTAGCGCGCGACCGGCATCGGACGCGCAAGCGGATCGGTCATCGGGTTCCCACTTCATCGCAACGGTTGCAATCGCGCCTTCATCTGCGATTGCGCATCTTCACGCAATGACGATCCTGCAGCACACCTTCGACCTTCAGTCGCCGCGCCTCTCACCGCGACCGGTCCCCCTCGTAAGCCGCGCAATCGGCCTGGTCGCGCCGGTGCTGCTGATCGCATTGATCGTGCAGGCCTTCTTCCGCACCGGCATCGCCTCGTGGGGCGTGGGCATCGCCTACATCCTCTACGACACCGCACTGCTGCTGTTCACCGCCTGGAGCATCCTGCCGCTGGCGCGCGCGGCGGGGCCTCGCGCCGAAGTGCCAGGACCGCGCCAGTCGCTGGGCGTCATCATCGCCGCGCACAACGAGGCGCCCGTGCTCGGCATCACCATCGACACGCTCGCGCAACAAGCCGACCCGCCCGAGCTGATCCTGCTCGTCGACGATGGCTCTACCGACGACAGCGCCCGCGTCCTTCACGAGCTCTACGGCCTGGATGAGCCCGAACTCGGCCGCATCAGCGCCCCGGCCCCAGGGCTGCCCACGCTGCGCTGGCTGCGCCTGCCCCATGGTGGCAAGGCCCGCGCGCTCAACGTGGCGCTGCTCCATCTCGACACCGAGCTGATGCTCACGGTCGATGCGGACACCCTGCTCGCCCCCGGAGCACTGTCGGCCATGCGCCAGGCTTTCGCGAGCGATCCCCGGCTCGTCGCGGCCACCGGCGTGCTCGTGCCGATCTGCGGCAAGCGGCCGGTCCAGCGCCTGTTCGAAGCCTTCCAGCGCTACGAATACGTGCGCAATTTTCTCTCGCGCTACGCCTGGATGCGGCAGAACGGGCTGCTGCTGATCTCCGGCGCTTTCGCGGGCTTCCGCCGCGACGCGGTGATGGAAGTGGGCGGCTTCGATCCCGACTGCATGGTCGAGGACTACGAGCTGATCCACCGCCTGCACCGCCACTCCGCCGACACGGGCAAGGGCTGGACCGTCGGCGTCGTCGGCCGCGCCTGCGCCAGCACCGATGCGCCGGCCCGGCCCGTCGCGTTCCTGCGCCAGCGCCGGCGCTGGTTCGGCGGGTTCCTCCAGACGCAGCATTGGAACCGCGACATGGTGGGCAACGCGCGCTTCGGGCGCCTGGGCACGCGGATGCTGCCGGTGAAGGCGCTCGACACGTTGCAGCCGGTCTACGGCCTATGCGCCTTCGCCATCCTCATCCTGCTGGTGGCGCTGCACCGTTACACCCTGGCGCTGCCGATCCTGGGGATCATGGTGGCCAAGATCGTGGTCGACCTCACCTTCCATCTCTGGTCGATCGGCATCTACAAGCGCTGGACCGGGTACAGCGATGGCCTGGGTCTCGGGCAGGCGCTGCTGATCTCCTTTGCCGAGCCCTTCAGCTTCCAGCTGCTGCGCCATGCCGGTGCGGTGTGGGGCTGGATCGCGTTCCTCTCGGGCAGCAGCGCCTGGGGCCGGCAGACGCGAACGGCGCTGCTGGATGCGGACAGGGTCGGCCCCTGATGGTCGTCGAGATCCCGGCGCTGTTCGATCGGCAGGAGGCCGCCGCCATGCGCGCCGCGCTCGAAGCTGCCGATTGGGCCGATGGCCGCGCCACCGCCGGCCATCGCGCCGCACGGGTCAAGGACAACCAGCAGCTGCCGCTCGACGCTCCGCTCGCTCGCCAGCTGGGTGACCGCATCCGCGAGCGCCTGGCGCAGACCCCTCTGTTCGTCGCCGCGACCCTGCCACGCCACGTGCTGGAGCCGCGTTTCAGCCGCTACGCCGGCTGCGGCGCCTACGGCAACCACGTCGACAACGCGATCTTCCCGACCGCAGCGGGCGGCTTCCTGCGCAGCGACGTGTCCTGCACCCTATTCTTGAGCGAGCCTGCCGACTACGACGGCGGAGAACTCGTGATCGAAGGCCAGTTCGGAACCCAAAGCGCCAAGCTGCCGGCCGGGCACGCCGTGGTCTATCCCGCCAGCAGCCTCCACCACGTCGCGCCGGTGACGCGTGGCGTCCGGCTGGTCGCGTTCCTTTGGGTCCAAAGCTTCGTCGCCGACGCCCAACGGCGGCGGCTGCTGTTCGAGCTCGACGGCGCCATCCAGGCTCTCACCGCCGATCACCCCGAGCACGCCTCGATCGACGTGCTCACCGGCACCTACCACAACCTGCTGCGCCAATGGTCGCAGACCTGACCGAGCCATCGCAAGGCGGGAGCATCCCGCAAGGCACGGCGACGCTCGCCGACTACGAGGACGAGGCGCGCCGCGCCCTCCCGCCCGAGATCTGGCACCATATCGAAGGCGGGGCGGGCAACGGCACGACCTTGCGCGAGAACCGCGCCGCCTTCGCCCGCTTGGGCTTCCTCCCGCGCGCGCTGGCTGACTTGCGGGGCGGCAGCAGCGAAGTGGCCTTGCTTGGCCGCCGCCACGCCGCGCCTCTGCTTCTCGCCCCGCTCGCTTACCAGAAGCTCGCCCATCCCGACGGCGAACTCGCCAGCGTCCGAGCGGCAGTGGCGCTCGAAGCCGGCATGATCGTCAGCACGCTGGCAAGCGTCACGCTCGAGGATATCGCCGTGGCCGCGCGTCAGGCCGCGGCGGAGCTGCGCAAGCCCCTGCCCGCGCTGTGGTTCCAGCTCTACCTGCAGCCCGAGCGCGAAGACTCGCTGAGGCTCGTCCGCCGCGCCGAAGCGGTCGGGTACGAAGCGATCGTCCTCACCATCGACGCCGCGATCAAGCCGTCTGGCATCACCCTGCCCCCGGGTGTCGGCCCCGCCAATCTTAACGGCGCGCCTAGCTTGCGCCAGACCACCACGCCAGGCGCGCGAATCCTCTTGGGCACCCCGCTCGCGGATACGGCGCCCAGGTGGGAAGACCTCGCCTGGCTCCGCGAGACGACACGCGTGCCGGTGCTCCTGAAAGGCATGATCCTGGACGAGGACGCCCGGCGCGCGATCGAGATGGGCTGCGACGGCCTGATCCTCTCCAACCACGGCGGCCGCATTCTCGATGGCCTGCCGAGCCCGCTCGACCTCATCGCCGGCGTGCGCGCCGCGCTTGGCCCATCGACGCCGCTGCTCCTCGACAGCGGCTTCCGGACCGGCGCCGACATCGCCAAAGCCCTTGCCCAGGGGGCAAATGCCGCGCTGATCGGCCGCCCCGTGTACCATGCCCTGGCTGTCGCTGGACTCGCCGGCGTCGCGCACATGCTCCACATCCTGCGCACCGAGCTGGAGATGACAATGGCTCTGCTCGGCTGTCCGACCGTCGACGCGCTCACCCCCGAGCGCCTGCACCCGATCGGAGCACGAGCGACCTGATTCCTGCGGCCCCATCGCCAAGGAAAGTACCAACTCTCGGAAAACCGACAATTTTCCTGATTTTGAAAAAAGTTCCGGAATCGCGCTTGACCGACTCAAGAGTGGTCCATATATGCCGCTTCACCGGACGGGGACGCCGCTACTGAGTGGCTCTTCTACTGGTCGCCAACATGACGGACACCTAAGTCCCCCACCTTAGAAGCGGGGGATGATTGGTTGTCCGGCTTT
>Ga0268266_10001399_pt1 | contig 28868 bp, 26 predicted proteins | sample KBSS13metaG_FD_190356 | JGI IMG/M metagenome (GOLD analysis project Ga0268266, IMG submission 190356) | Switchgrass rhizosphere microbial communities from Kellogg Biological Station, Michigan, USA - KBS S1-3 metaG (SPAdes) (version 2) | ecosystem: Host-associated > Plants > Roots > Rhizosphere... | reverse complement strand
GGGGTTGACCGCGATCGCCGTGCCGACCGCCGACAGCATCGGCAGATCGTTGTAGCTGTCGCTGTAGAAGTAGCTGTCGGCCAGGCTCACGCCCTCGCGCGCGGCCCACGCCTTCGCGAGCGTGACCTTGTGCTCGCCGAAGCAGTACGCGCTCGCGCGGCCGGTGAACGTGCCGGTGCCGTCGACCTCGAGCTCCGACGCGAGCACGTGCTCGATCGCGACGCCCTTGGCCACCGGACGCGCCGCGTAGATCGTCGAGCCGGTCGCGAGCACGACGGTGTGGCCGAGTCGCCGGTGATGCTCGACCGCGACGCGCGCCGCCGGCGCGACGTACGCCGCGACGTGATCGCGGTACCAGATCTCGCACTTCGCGATCATCTCGGCCTCGAGATCGCCCTCGAGCGTGCGCGCGAGCCGTGCGAACACGGACTCCATGTCGAGCACCGCGAGCTTGTACAGGGTGCTCCAGTAGATCGCCTTGGCGACCATCGTCGCCGGCAGCTCGCCGCGCTTGTACAGAAAGCGCGTCCAGCTCATGCCGCTGTCGACGCACAGGAGCGTCCGATCCATGTCGAAGAACGCTGCGGCGGTCATCGCAAGATGGAGAGGTTTAGCAGCTGAATGAGAATGTTCGAGCAGCCGTGGGTCACGGTCGAAGCGAGAATCGACCCGGTCGCCGAGCGCATCCACCCGAACAACAGGCCCGGGAAGAAGATCGCGAGCTCGCGCGGGTCGCCGTTGTATCTCGGGAGATGGATCAGGGCGAACGCGACCGACGACAAAACCAGCGCGAGCCCGACCCCGCCTCCGAGGAGTCGCCGCTTCGGAGGGAACCGGCGCTCGAGCAGCTCGAGCAAGAACCCGCGAAAGAACAGCTCCTCGGGCAGCGCGACGACGACGAGCTGCACGAGGCAGAACTCGGCGAAGTCCCACCAACCTTTCCACAGCGACGACGTACTCGGCGCGTGCACGCCGCCGAGCCCGGCGTAGTGCGAGCACATGTCGCGCGGCACGAGATGGGCGAGCAGCTGCGAGTGACACGCGATCTCGTAGAACGCGAAGTAGCCGAGCGCGAACAGCGGAAAGATCGCGGCGATCGCGCCGAACGCGTACGCGAGATCGCGGCCGAGCCGCTCGATCTTGAAGCCGTAGTCCTCGAGCTCCTCGTGCCGCCGCCAGCCGACGTACACCGGTGCGTACAGGAACAGCACGGCGACCAGCGCGCTGCCGAGGTGACCGATCCACGGCAGCGTGATGTTGACGTGGACGAGGATCGCGACGAGCACGAGCGCGATCGCCCACGTCGCGAGCGCGTCGCGTCCCGCGTGTTCCGGCGATCGCGTCACGTTACTGACGCACGGGCTCGAACGAGCCGGTCACGACCGTATCCGCGAGCACGGGCGCCGCGAGCTCGGAGAGCAGCGTCATGTCGCCGCCGACCGCATCGCTCGAGGTGTAACCCCATGCCTGAATATACGCGGTCGTCTCGACCGGAGCTTGGATCACCATGAACAGGCCGTTGCCGCTCGACATATCCGACACGTTGTGGCGCACCGGCAGCGGCATCTTGCTTGGCGAGAAGTAGAACGCCTGCGCGCCATCGATCGACGTCGGCGTCTTCGAGGTCGACGAGATCGTCACGACGAAGTTCGACATCGTGCGCGCCATGCAATCGCGGACCGCGCCGGCGACCACGCCCGTGCCCATCACGCGGGTCTCGCCGATCAGCGCCGGCAACGTCGTGGCGGTCTCGCCCGACACGCTCTGGATCTCGGGCAGCATCTGCGTCGCCATGCTCGGATCGACCTTCTGATTGAGCAGGAACGTCGGATACTGCGCGGTGGCGGTCATCTCGAAGCCGAATCGAGTGGTGCCCGTCGGCACCGTCACCGTGACGGCGCCGCTGCCGTCGGCGGTCGTGGTCGCGAACGGCGCCGTGTAATCGAGATCCTGGAACGCGATGACGGCCGCGCTGCCCACGGCCTTCTGAGTCTGGAAGTCGTTGACCACCGTCGACAGCATGACGTCGAGCGTGGTGGGCATGTCGCTCGACGGCGTGCCGAGGCACGATAGGTCGGCTGGTCCGTTGTCGGTCCAGGTGCCGTCGGAGCCTTGCGTGTTGGCGTGGACCGCCATCACCGGCTTGTCGAACCCGGCGCTGCCCGGCCCGGCATCGACGGTCGTCATGCCCTTGCTGCCGCCGCCGCCACACGCGGCGACGAGCACGATTGCGAGTGAAAAGCGCATCGCTACTCCCGCGCAGCGTTTTCACAAACGGCGCGGTCGATTGCAACCATTTCCGTTCGGCGGTAACCAGCCAAGCATGGAGATTGGGAAGATCCGTGAAGTCCTGGGCGATGCCGCGCCGCTGCTCGATCACACGTGCAAGACGATTTCGAAGAATGCGCTGACGCTGCCGTCGCCGCGCTACATCGACGACGTCTTCACGTACACCGATCGCAACACCCGCGTCCTCGGCGCGTATCAGACGATGATGAGCCACGGCCGGCTCGCGAACACCGGCTTCACGTCGATCTTGCCGGTCGATCAGGGAATCGAGCACTCGGGCGCGGCGTCGTTCGCGCCCAACCCGATGATGTTCGATCCCGAGAACATCGTGAAGCTCGCGATCGAAGGCGGCTGCAACGCGGTCGCGTCGACGTTCGGCGTGCTCGGCGCGGTCGCGCGCAAGTACGCGCATCGGATCCCGTTCATCGTCAAGCTGAACCACAACGAGCTGCTCTCGTATCCGAATACGTCGGATCAGACGATGTTCGGCAACGTCAAGCAGGCGTTCGACATGGGCGCGCTCGGCGTCGGCGCGACGGTCTACTGGGGCGCGGAAGTCTCGCGCCGCGAGCTCCAGGAAGTGTCGGCGGCGTTCGCGCACGCGCACGAGCTCGGCATGTTCACCGTGCTGTGGTGCTACGTCCGCAACGACGCGTTCAAGAGCAAGTCCGGCGACCACAACGTGTCGGCCGATCTCACGGGTCAGGCAGATCACCTCGGCGTGACGATCCAGGCCGACATCATCAAGCAGAAGCTGCCGGAGAATAACGGCGGCTACACGGCCCTCCCCGGCTTCGGCAAGACCGACAAGCGCGTCTATTCGGAGCTGACCACCGACAACCCGATCGATCTCACTCGCTGGCAGGTCGTCAACGGCTACATGGGCCGCATCGGGCTCATCAACTCGGGTGGCGCGTCGGGCGCGAACGACATGCAGGACGCGGTCAAGACGGCCGTCATCAACAAGCGCGCGGGTGGCATGGGCCTCATCGCGGGCCGCAAGGCGTTCCAGCGCCCGTTCAAGGACGGCGTCGACCTGCTCCACGCGATCCAGGATGTCTACCTGTGTAAGGAAGTGACCGTGGCGTGACCCGGGCTTAACCGTTCGCAAGACCCTAGCGCAGCGCGTGCGCGGTAAGGTGGAGGCGTCCGATGCCTCGACTCGGCGAGCTCCTCCTGGCGGCGGGTCTGCTCGACGCCGATAAGCTCGAACAGGGCCTGCGCGCGCAGATCGTCTGGGGCGGCCGGCTCGGCACCAACCTCATCGAGCTCGGCTTCCTCGATCTCGATGATCTGTCGCGCACGCTCGGCAAGCTGCACGGCGTGCCGGCGGCGCTCGCGCGGCACTTCGACAAGGCCGATCCGACACTCCAGCGCCGGATCCTGCCCGAGCTCGCCGACAAGCACTCGTTCGTGCCGCTCGTCGAGCTCTCCGACGGCCAGATCGCGATCGCGTGCATGGACCCGCCGAGTGCGACTGCGCTCGCCGAGATCGCGCACGAGCTCGGCATCGCGCCGTCGCAGCTCGTGGTGTCCGTCGCCGCCGAGCAGCGGATGCGCTACCAGCTCGAGCGCGTCTACAACCTCGCGCGCGCCGCCCGATATCTGCGCTCGCGTGGCAAGTCGATCCCGCCGTTCCCCGAGTTCGGCGATTTCTCGTCGGAGGCCGACTCCGACGTCGAGATCCCGATCGAATGGGACGTCCCTGCTCCGGCGCCCGCGCCACCGCCGCCGGCCCCGGTGGCGGAGCGGACGCCGAATCAGCCCGACGCACTCGCCGCGCTGATCGATCGCGCGATCGCCGCGACACCGACCGAGAGCGAGCCCGCCGGCCGCGAGCGCCGGACCTACGTCAAGACGCTCGCCGACGACGCCCCGCCGCCGGCCAACGCGCTCGGCCGCATCGCGATTCGCCGCGTCGCGATCGACATGCGCGGTGAGGCTGCGAGCGCCGCGCCCGGCCTGCCCGAAGCGGCCAAGGCGATCCGCCGGGCCGATCATCGCGACCGCGTCGGCGAGCTCGTGCTCGGCGCGGCCGAGAGCTTCGTGCCGAGCTGCCGTGCTGCGGTGCTGCTCGTCGTGCGCGGCGACACGGCGTCGACCTGGATGGACTTCGCGCGCGCGGGCCACACCGTCGCCGAGCTCGCGCTTCCGGTCGACGCGCCGGGCCTCGTCCCGCGTGCGCTCGCGGCGACCTCGAGCACGCGCGGCAGCGCCGATTCGCTCTCCGCGCTCGATCGCCGGCTGCTCCACGCGCTCGCACCGGCCGATGACGCCGAGCTCGCGATCGTGCCGATCGCGATCGCCGGCAAGTCGCTGTGCGTGATCGCATGCGCGATCGACCCAGGCAGCGCGATCGCCGATCTCGAGACGATCGCGACGTCGGCGGGCACCGCGTTCGCGCGGCTGATGCGCGACGCCGGCCGCTGAGCTTGACCGCCGCGATGCAGTGCGGCAACTTCGCCGGCGATGGACGACACGACCGAGCACACCGGGACGGAGCGCAAGAAGCACCGCCACGACCTCGGCCAAGAGGATCACGGCTCGAAGCTCGCGGCCGGCACGACTCGCGCGATCCAGGCCCTGCTCGGCCTGTGGATCGCGTTGACGTTCGGGCTCGTCCTCTACGCGCTCGTCGATGCGACACGTGCCACACCTCCGACGGTGAACGCACCTGTATCCAGGTAGCGTTTCGGACGGCGATCGGTCAGAGTCCCTGGATCGCGCTGGCGGGACCGCGCGGTCGTCATGATTGCCGACGAGATCATCAGCGAGATCCGCAGTCGCGCCGACATCGTGGCGGTGATCGGTCAGCACGTTCAGCTGAGGCGCGCGGGCCGGAGCTGGAAGGGGCTCTGCCCGTTCCACGGCGAGAAGACGCCGTCGTTCAACGTCATCCCGCACAAGAACATGTTCCATTGCTTCGGCTGCCACAAAGGCGGCGACGTCTTCAACTTCGTCATGGAGATCGAAGGCAAGACGTTCATCGAGGCCGTCGAGCAGCTCGGCGCGCGGTTCGGCATCGAGGTCCCCAAGATCGAAGAATCGCCCGAGGCGCGGCGAGCGCGCGGCGAGCGCGTCGCGATGCTCGACATCAACAAGCTCGCGGCCACGTTCTTCCGCGAGGTCCTCGCCGATCCGAAGCGCGGCGAGCCCGGCCGCGCCTATCTCGCCAAGCGCGGCGTCGGCGATGCAGTCGCCGCCAGCTTCCAGCTCGGCTACGCACCGCCCGACTGGCACGCGCTCGCCGATTACTTGAAGGACAAGCGCGCCGACCTCGAGCTCGCGGTCAAGCTCGGGCTCGTCGCGAAGCAGCCGCGCGCCGGCGGCTACTACGACAAATACCGTGATCGCCTGGTGTGCCCGGTGGTCGTCCCCGGCGGCGACATCGTCGGGTTCTCGGCCCGCGTGATCGCCAGCGCGCCGGCGGACGGCAGCGACCCGCCGCCGAAGTACATCAACAGCCCCGAGAGCCTGGTCTACAAGAAGTCGAGGCTGTTGTTCGGGCTCGCGCAAGCGCGCGAGGGGATGCAGAAAGTTTCACGCGCCGTGCTGGTCGAGGGAAACTTCGACGTCATCACGCTGCACCAGGCCGAATTCACCGAGGTCGTCGCGCCGCTCGGCACCGCGCTCACCCTCGATCAGGTCCAGCTGCTCAAGCGGCTGACGCAGTCGATCGTGCTGCTCTACGACGGTGACAACGCCGGCTACAAGGCGACGCTGCACGCGCTCCAGACCTGCGTCGAGGCCGACGTCGAGGTCAAGGTCGCGCGGCGACCGGGCAATTCGCGGTCCGGCGGTGCGGGCGTGCTCGCGGGTGGCGTCGACCCCGACAGCCTCGTCGCGTCGGGCGGGGCCGCACAGCTGCGCGAGGCGGTGGAGCGCGCGGTCGACGGCATCGAATACTTCTGCTTCGAGGTCTGGGGCCGGCACAAAGCGAACGCCGACGCGCGCACGCGTGCGATCGAGCACGGCGCCCAGCTCGCGGCCAAGATCGCGAACCCGATCAAGCGCGAGCTCGTCATCGACACGATGGCCAAGGGGCTCGAGGTCGACCCGAACCTGGTCCGCAACGCCCTCGGACGCGCCGCCGGCGGGCCCGCGCGCCCCAGCGACGGGCGCCCGCCGAATCACCCGAACGCGCCGGCGGGTGCGCCGTCTTCATCCAGGCCGGGCTCGTCGGCAGCACCGTCGAAGCCGGTGGGGACCGTGATCGAGGAGGTCGAGGTCGTCGCGCTGCTCGCCGACCACCCCTCACTGATCGCAAGTGCCGAGGCAGACAAGGCTTATTGGCTCTTGACGGACGAGACACTTCACGCCATGTATCGACGCGCTCGGGAGGGTGTCCCTTTTCCCGAGCTCGTGTCCGACCTTCCCCCTTCCATCGCGAAGCACGTGCTGTCCGGAAAGTATGCCGAGCATAAAGATCCACGCGGTCAGCTGGCCGCGATGATCGCCGGTCTCGAGCAGCGCAAGGAAGCGCTCGAACGATCGGGCCTCGCGCGCACGCTTGCCGACGCAAAGCACGGCACCGCCGATCCCGAAGAAGTGCGCTTGCAAGCGCAGCTCGCGGTCGCCAGGAAAAAAGGAGACCAGCAGCTCGTCGTGCTGCTGGAGTCGCAGATCGCGTCCAACCGAAAGCAGGCAAAGTAACGATGGCAACTCAAGCGAAGTCGAAGCCCACCAAGAAGCCCGCGCCTGCTGCTGTGAAGCCGGCGGCGAAGGCTCCTGCCGCCAAGCCTGCTGCCGCCAAGCCCGCGAAGGACGCGAACGCGAAAGATGCGAAGGACGCGAAGGACGACGTGAAGAAGGCCAAGCTCGCTCCGACTGCCGCGGCAAAGCCGATGGCCGCGAAGGCCGCGAAGCCGGCCAAGGCCGGCAAGCCGGGCAAGCAAGCGCCGCGCGATGGCGAGGGCGACGGCGAAGGCGACGACGAGGAAGACGACGACTTCGCGCCGCCGGCGAAGGCCGCGAAGGGCAAGCCCGGACCGGGCGCCCCCGGCAAGAAGGGCCCGCGCCCCGAAGACATGATGGGCGACGACGACGACGCCGTCCCGCCCGCCGGTGACTTCGGCGACGACGACGAGGACATCGCTGACGAACCGCGCCGCAGCTCGGCCGCCGATGCCGACGCCGCCGCGATGGAAGCGGAGACGCGCGCCGGCAAGAAGGGCCGCGGCTCGGGCGGCAACAACAACGCCGCGACGTCGGCGAAGGACAAGCTGATCGAGCTCGGCAAGCAGAAGGGCTTCGTCACCTACGACGAGGTCAACGACGCGATGCCCGAGGACGTGGTGTCGACCGATCAGATCGACAGCTGGCTGTCGGCGCTCGGCGATCACGGCATCGAGGTCGTCGACGGCGCGGGCGGCCGCCGCCCCGACATCGTCGACCAGGCGCCGAAGGGCGAAGGCCTCGGCATCGGCGAAAAGGACGAGAAGGAAGAGGTCGACGAGGACGAGGAGTACGCGTACTCGCGCACGAGCGACCCCGTCCGCATGTACCTGCGCAAGATGGGCTCGGTCTCGCTGCTGACCCGCGAGGGCGAGGTCGAGATCGCCAAGCGCATCGAGGACGGCGAGCGCAAGATGCTCCAGGCCGTGCTCAACAGCTCGGTGGCCGTCGAGGAGCTCCTCGAGATCGGCGAGCGCCTGCGCAAGGGCAAGGTCCGCGTCAAGGACGTCGTCAAGGACATCGACGAGGACGAGGCCGAGTTCAACGAGCAGTTCTACGTCGACCGCGTCTGCAAGATCATCGACAAGGTCCGCAAGCTCCAGCGCGATACCGAGAAGCTCGAAGAGCGGCTCGACGAGAAGGGCTCGACCGAGGGCAAGAAGAAGAAGGTCAAGGAGGCCACCAAGGCCAACCGCGCCCAGATGTTCGAGGAGCTCTCCGACCTCCGGCTCAACAAGCCGACGGTCGATCGCATCGTGCTCCAGCTCAAGAACATCATCGTCAAGCTCGACAAGGCCGAGGCCGAGGTTCGCGAGTGCGAGCGCCGCGCCGCGATGACCGGGAGCGAGATCCGCAAGACGCTGCGCGAGATGCGCGCGTCGCCGGCGCGTGCCCGCGCGGTCGGCAAGAAGACGATGATGACCATCGCCGACTTCGAAGAGATGGAGGAGATGATCAAGACGGCGATGCGCAAGGTCGCCGTGATCGAGGAAGAGGCGCGCGCGACCGCGCCCGACCTGCGCTCGACCTACCGCGACCTCCACGAGGGCGAGCGGATGGCCGACCGCGCGAAGAGCGAGCTCGTCGAGGCCAACCTGCGCTTGGTCGTCTCGATCGCGAAGAAGTACACGAACCGCGGCCTCCAGTTCCTGGACCTGATCCAGGAGGGCAACATCGGCCTGATGAAGGCCGTCGATAAGTTCGAGTACAAGCGCGGCTACAAGTTCTCGACCTACGCGACGTGGTGGATCCGCCAGGCGATCACCCGCGCGATCGCCGATCAGGCGCGCACGATCCGCATCCCCGTGCACATGATCGAGACGATCAACAAGCTCGTGCGCACGACCCGCTACCTCGTCCAGGAGCTCGGCCGCGAGCCGACCCCGGAAGAGATCGCGGAGCGCATGGAGCTGCCGCTCGACAAGGTCCGCAAGGTCCTCAAGATCGCCAAGGAGCCGATCTCGCTCGAGACGCCGATCGGCGAAGAGGAAGACTCGCACCTCGGCGACTTCATCGAGGACAAGTCGATCATCTCGCCGAGCGAGAGCGTGATCTCGGTGAACCTCGCCGACCAGACCCGCAAGGTCCTCGCCACGCTCACGCCGCGTGAAGAGAAGGTCCTGCGGATGCGGTTCGGCATCGGCGAGAAGAGCGATCACACGCTCGAAGAAGTCGGTCAGGACTTCGAGGTCACGCGCGAGCGCATCCGCCAGATCGAGGCGAAGGCGCTGCGCAAGTTGCGCCATCCGTCGCGCAGCAAGCGCCTCAAGGCGTTCGTCGAGAACTGATCAGCGCCAGGTGAAGCTGTCGAGCACGCGGTCGGCCTCGAGCCGGCCGCGCGCTGCGACCTCGCTCTCGAACGCCGGCGTCACGAGATCAGCGCGCAGGAGCACACCTGCGGGCGTCTCGAAGAACATCGTCTCGATGTTCTGAACGCCGTCGGTCCACGCGAGCGCACGCACGTCCTTCCCACCGAGCCGGCGCATCGAGACTTCCGGCTCGCCCTGCGCGACGTGCCACCGGATCACGCCGTCCGCGTGGCCTTGCGTGGTCTGCCGTACGGACAGCTCGATCCCGCAGCTCGTCACGCTCGCGGTGCTCTCCTCGTTGCGCACGTCGGCATCGAGGAACAAGCGCAGCGATGCTGGCTCGCCGGTGACCACGGCCGTCCATCCCGACGGGATCGCGATCGACCAACCAGACATTTCCAGACGCATCGATTGCTCCTGTTCCTCTTCAACTCGCGTGGTAGACGACGCCGCTCATGTCCGGAGCAAGATCGAACGCGATCATGATAACGGGATCTACTGGTCCGACCGTGTGCGTAGCCAGCTATGCACTAGGTGGGTTGTTACACATGCAACTGAGTCATTCAGGATCCATCGGATGGAGCTCCCCGATGAAGTTCCGAGCGCTTAGCAACGTGACGAACCTGGCACAACCAGTGCTGTATGAGGCCGGCGAATCCCATGAGTGATCGTGAAGCGAAGGCCCGCGCGGTGAAGATCTTGGCGAAGTCGATCTACCGCGACCTCGAGGCACAAGGCTTCGACGAGAAGCAGATCGTCGCGCTCGCGACCGAGCTGATCTCCGAAGTCACGACGAAGATGCTTTCGACGCGCGAGGGCGCGCCGAAGTCTCAGCACGTTGCCTAAGGCAACGTAGCTCGACTAGCGGATCGCCGTGCCCTGATCTAGGGTGCGCGCATGGCAAAGGTCCGCATCGGTATCAATGGCTTCGGCCGCATCGGCCGCGGTTTCGTGCGCTGCATGGCGGAGTCGCCGCAGACGTTCGAGCTCGTGCTCGTCAACGATCTGACCGACATCAAGACGCTCGCGCACCTGCTCAAGTACGACTCGATTCACGGGGCGTATCCGCACTCGGTCGAGGTCAAGGACAACGCGATCGTTGTCGACGGCAATCACATCCACGTCTCGGCCGAGAAGGATCCCGGCGCGATCAAGTGGAAGGATCACAAGGTCGACATCGTGATCGAGTCGACCGGCCGCTTCGTCGACAAGGACTCGGCGAGCAAGCACCTCGCCGGTGGCGCGAAGAAGGTGATCATCTCGGCGCCTGCGAAAGGCCCCGACGCCACGCTGTGCATGGGCATCAACACCGAGACCTACAAGCCGGCCGAGCACCACGTGATCTCGAACGCGTCGTGCACCACGAACTGCCTCGCGCCGGTCGCCAAAGTCCTGCACGAGAGCTTCGGCATCCTCTCGGGCATCATGACGACCATCCACTCGTACACCAACGATCAGCAGATCCTCGACCTGCCCCACAAGGACCTGCGCCGCGCCCGCGCCGCCGCGCTGTCGATGATCCCGACCACGACCGGTGCCGCCAAGGCGCTCAAGGAAGTGCTGCCCGCGCTCGCCGGCAAGCTCGACGGCATGGCGATCCGCGTGCCGACGCCCGACGTCTCGCTCGTCGACCTCACGGTCCGGGTCGAAAAGAAGGCGACCAAGCAGCAGGTCAACGACGCGATGCGCGCAGCCGCGAACGGCCCGCTCAAGGGCATCCTGCAGGTCGTCGACGAGCCGCTCGTGTCGTGCGACTTCATCGGCAACAAGCACAGCGCGTCGCTCGACAGCGAGCTGACCACCGTCGTCGACGATCAGGTGAAAGTGCTCGCCTGGTACGACAACGAGATGGGCTACGCCCAGCGCACGTTCGACGTCGCCAAGTTCGTCGGTGAGCGGCTATGAGCCTGCCGCGCGGCATCAAGAGCGTCAGCGAGCTGCCGGTCGAGGGCAAGCGCGTGTTCGTGCGGGTCGACTACAACGTCCCGCAGGACAAGCAGACTCGGAAAGTCACCGACGACGCCCGCATCCGCGCGACGCTACCGACGCTGAAGCATCTGATCGATCGCGGCGCACGCATCGTGCTCGGCTCGCACCTCGGCCGTCCCGACGGCAAGGTCAAGCCCGAGCTGACGCTCGAGCCGGTCGCCGCCAAGCTCGCCGAGCTGCTCGGCCACGACGTCACGCTCGCCGACGAACCGGTCGGCGACGGCGCGCGTAAGGTCGTCTCGGATCTGCGCGACGGCCAGATCGCGATGCTCGAGAACCTGCGGTTCCATCCCGGCGAAGAAGCCAACGACGAGAACCTCGCGCGCACGCTCGCGTCGTACTGTGACGTGTACGTCAACGACGCGTTCGGCACCGCGCACCGTGCGCACGCGTCGACGGCCGGCATGGTGAAGTTCGTCGGCGACAAGGGCGCCGGCTTCGTGATGGCCAAGGAGATCGACGTGCTGTCGCGCCTCCTCGGCGAGGTCGATCGCCCGTACATCGCCGTGCTCGGCGGCGCGAAGGTCTCCGACAAGATCGAAGTGCTCGACGCGCTGCTCGAGCGTGTCGACGGCATCGTGATCGGCGGCGCGATGGCCAACACGTTCCTCGAGGCGCAGGGCAAGTCGCTCGGCGCGAGCAAGGTCGAGAAGGAAAAGCTCCCGGTGGCGCGTAACTTCTTGCGCAAGGCGAGCGAGAAGAAGATTCCGGTGCACCTGCCGACCGACGTCGGCGTCGGTCGCTCGCTCGACGATGCGAAGCCGACGTACCTGCGCGTCGATCAGCTCGGCGACGGCCAGATGGCGCTCGACATCGGACCCGGCACGGTCGAGCTGTTCCGCCGCGTGCTCGGCGACGCGCGCACGATCTTCTGGAACGGCCCGATGGGCGTGTTCGAGAAGCCGCAGTGGGCCATCGGCACCGTGGCGGTCGCGAAGGCGCTCGCCGAGAACAAGCTGGCGCTGACCGTGGTCGGCGGCGGCGACTCGGCGGCGGCGATCGCGCAGGCCGGCCTCGCCGATCAGGTGACGCACGTGTCGACCGGCGGCGGTGCATCGCTCGAGTTCGTGCAGGGCCTCGACCTGCCCGGCATCGCGGCACTCGTCCCGTAACGCTGGATTCCACCGAGCGTTCCTCTCGAAAACCGCCCGAACTGGCCGACACGCCTTAGGTGCCCCGGGCTATCATATTTGATGTGCCCGCGAAGCGTCTCGGTGTGCTCGACCCGTCGGGTCGGCTGATCGAGGACCTGGCCACCGCCGCGGAGCAAGCCGACGTCGAGCTCGTGTCGTTCTCGGGCGAACCGCCCGACGACCTCGTGGGCGTGCTCGTGCCGCCCGCGATCGCGCCCGATCTCGCGCCGCCGGCCGTCGGTGCCGCGCCGCGCTGGATCATCGGCGACGCCGGCAACGCCGCGCGCGTCGCCGGTGCCGCGGCGAGCGCGGGAGCCGCCGGCGTGCTGCTCGCTCCGCTCTCGGCCGAGGTGCTGTCGGCGATCACGCACGCCGAGCCGACGTCGGCCGACTTCGATCTCGCCCGCGCGCGCGGCCTGATCGCGACCTCGCTCGTCGATCTGACGGGCGCCGCCGGCGAGACGCTGCGCGCGGTCGCCGACGGGTTTGCCGCGCACGACTGCATCGTGTGGTGGAAGGACGGCGCGCAGATGGTGCCGACGCTCTCCCGCGAAGCGCCGGGCGAAGGCTATCGCGCGACGATCGCGGCGGCGGCGCGCATCGCCGCGGCGGCCGGCGGCACCGTGATGTGCAGCGGCGAGCAACCGCGCTCGGTGATCGCCGATGCACTGCGCTCGACGCCGACCGAGATCGCCGGCCTCGTCGCGATCGTCTCGGATTCCGGCCGCCGGTTCTCCGCGGCCGAGCGCACCGATCTCAAGGCGATCGCCGCGCGGCTGACGCGCGAGCTGTCGTGGCTCACCAGCCATCGCCGGATCGTCGCCGAGGGCGAGCGCCTGCTCGCGGCGAGCCTTCACGATCCGCTGAGCGGCGCGATGGCGCGCGGCGCGTTCGAGCAGACGATCGCGCACGAGGTCGCGTCCGCGAGCCGGCGCAACGAGAAGCTGACGCTGGCCGTGCTCGACATCGTCGGGTTGCGCCGCATCAACCTCGAGTACGGTCACAAAGCCGGCGACGAGGTGCTCGCGCAGGTCGCGGCGCGCGTGCGCGCGACGGTCCGCGGCAACGACGCGATGGGCCGGCCCGGTGGCGACGAGCTCGCCGTGCTGCTCGTGGGCGCGAGCTCCGAGCAAGGGTCGGGCGTCGTACGCAAGATCATCCAGCGCATCCAGAGCGAGCCGATCGTCGTCGACGACGCGTCGATCGCGGTGCAGATGCGCGGCGTGATCAGCGAGCTCGGGCCCGGCGAGCGCAGCGGCGAGGCCGCGCTATCGCGGTGCTACGGTGGGCTGCGCACCGCGCCGATCGGCGACGTCCGCATCGTCGCGGCCGACGATCGCCAGACCCACGATACCGACCTCGGCATCGACGCGAGCTCGGTGTCCGCCGGCACGACGCTGGGCGGCACGTATCGCGTCGTCCACGAGCTGTCGCGCGGCGCGATGGGCGTGGTGTATCGCGGCGAGGATCTCGGCCTCGGCCGCCCGGTCGCGATCAAGGTCCTGCGCTCCGACCTCGCGAGCGACCGCGGGCTCGTCGACAGGTTCCGCGCCGAAGCCGGCATCCTCGCCGCGCTTCATCACAAGAACCTCGTGCAGGTCTACGCGCTCGGCGAGCACGCCGGCGACGTGTACTTCGTGATGGAGCTCGTCGAAGGTCAGCCGCTGAGCGAGGTCCTGCGCGCCACGCTCGAGCGCCGCGAATGGTTCCCGACCGAGGCCGTCGCGCAGATCGGGCTCGAGATCGGCGACGCGCTCGACGCGATGCACCAGCTCGGCCTGATCCACCGCGACGTCAAGCCGGCGAACATCCTGCTCGATCGCGAGCGCGATCGCGCCGTGCTCGTCGACGTCGGCGTCGCGGTCAAGGCCGGCGATCAACGCGACGCCGCCGGCACGCCGGGGTTCGCGGCGCCCGAGAGCTTCCTCGAGCAAGAAGGCACGCCTGCGACCGACGTGTACGGCCTCGCCGCGACGCTGTACTGCCTGCTCACCGGGCGGCCGCCGTTCGGCTCGGGCTCGGCGCCGCAAGTCGTGCAGCGCCAGCTCAACGATCCGATGCCGGCGCCGTCGCAGCTTCGGCCCGGGCTGTCGCAAGCGGTCGACGCGGTGCTCGCGAAGGCGCTGTCGCCGGCGCCGAAGCGGCGGTGGACGTCGGCGTCGACGTTCGCGCTCGCGCTCGGCCGCGCGCTCGAGCGCCAGAGCGGCGAGCTCAAGGTGCCGCCCGCCGTCGTCGATGACGTCGACGTCGCCGAGTCCGTGCGCTCGGTGCTCGCGCCGACCGAAGGCATCGAGGAGGTCTCGCAGGTCATCGCGCTCGGCAAGCCCGAGGTGATCGGCCGCGTGCGCGCCGCACACCTTCGCGTGCTGTCGCGGATCCTGCAGCATCACGTCGGCGAATCCGGCATGGCGAAGGCGACGGCCAAGCGGCCCGAGCTCGCGCACGCGTTCGCGTCGACGCTCGCGCCGCTATCGTGGGTCGGGCTCGGCGATCTCGTGAACGCGCTCGATCACGCGCGCGAGCTCTTGCCCGGCGGCGCGACGAAGAACGGCCGCACGTTCGCGCACAAGGTCGGCCGCGGCACCATGTCCGCGACGTTCGCGCGGCTGTTCGGCGCCGATCCGACGTCGCTCGCCGCCGAGACCGTGCTCATGGCGCTGCCGACGTTCTGGCCGCGTTACCACGACTGGGGCGAGGTCGACGTCGGCGTCGGCGCCGGCCAGGCCAGCGTCACGCTGCTCGGCTACTCCGGCTCGCCCGAAGTCTGCGCGATGATCAATGCCGAGCTCGAGCGCATCGTCGAGCTCACCGGCGCGGCCAACGTCGCCGGCGCGCACGCGAAGTGTCGCTGCCTCGCCGGTGGCTCGACGTGCGAGTTCCGGCTGAGCTGGACGCGCTAGCGGAACTGGTAGCCGAGGTGGACGGCTGGATAGGGAAAGATCGGCGAGCTCTTGAAGGTGGCACCGCCGAGCGTGACGTCGCCCGCGTTGAACTGGTAGCCGACCCCGATCCATGGAGTCACGTAGAAGCCGTCGTAGACCATGATCCGGTACCCGATCTGCACTCCGACTCCGGGCTGGTTCTCGCGTGCGGCGAAGTCGCCGCGCTGGATGAGCATCCGGTTGAGACCACCAAAGGCACCGACGAACAGCCCGCGATCCTCGGCCGACGTGAACATCTGCAGCTTGACGCCGTAGCCGTCGAATGACGCGTCGAATCCGTCGTTGCCGGTGAAAAAGCGGGGCAAGGCGATGGCGAAGTTGCCGAGGTCGAGGCGGAACCGCCCATAGCCGAGCCCGACATGGATCGAGTTGCCCGACAGGGCATACGCGGTCGGATCGAGCTCGGCGTCGGCATGAAAGGGCGACGCGGCCGCGGTCGAGGCGAACACGAGCGAGACGAGCAACTTCATGCCCAGAACGTGGGTCATGTCGACATGCATGGAAACTGCGAAAGCATGCATGTCACCATACGACTGTGCATATCGAGTGGAACGACGTCCAGCTGGTGCTCGCGATCGCCGACACCGGGAGCCTGAGCGGCGCCGCGAAGCGCCTCCACGTGACCCAGCCCACCGCGAGCCGACGCCTCGCCGACCTCGAGGCGAACCTCGGCGAGCCGCTGTTCGCCCGTGCGGTCGATGGCTGCACGCTGACCAGCTTCGGCGAGCGCGTCGCCCTGCCCGCGCGACGGATGGCGGAAGCAGGCGCCGAGGTCGAGCGCGCCGCGTCCGGTGCCGAGCATGGCCCACGCGGGATCGTCCGCATCACGGCCCCGCCGGGCGTCGCCCACGCGCTGCTCGCGCCGTTCGCCGCGGAGCTGCGGACCAAGCTGCCCGACATCCAGCTCGAGGTCGTGTCGACGGTGCGCTACATCGATCTGGTTCGCGGCGAAGCCGACATCGCGATCCGCGTGCCGGGGCCCGGTCGTCGCGACAGCGCGCGCGATCTCGTGACGCTCGCGTCGGTGCGCCATCCGATCCAGGCGTTCGCATCGGCCGGCTATGCCGCCTCGCTGAAGCGCGGCTACGACTTCGCCGACGTCGGCTGGATCGGCTGGCCGCCGCCGTTCGAGCAGCTCGCGCCGAACCCGCAGCTCGCCGCGCGCATCCCGGGGTTCCGACCGGTCTTCGCGGCCGATGACTTTCTCGTCCAGTTGCGCGCAGCCGAGACCGGCATCGGCGCGATCATCCTCAGCGCGTTCCGCAGTCGGTTCGATCCGCCGCGCGTGCTCGTCCCGCTCGCGCTCGGCTTCGGCTCGATGACGTGGGCCCACGAGCTCGTGTGCGCGCGCGGCGCCCTCCGCGTCCCGCGCGTCAAGGTCGTCGCCGAGCTGCTCGCGAAGGAGCTCGCGTGGACGCCGAAGCGTCGCTAGCGGCGAGCGTCGACGTGCGCGTCGAACGCGGCCGTCTCGACAGCCCCTTGCCGCTTGATCTGCACGAAGATGCGGTAGTCGCCGGGCTGGGGGAACCCGAAGGGGATCGTGAAGTGCGGATCCATCGACATGTTCATCATGTCGCCAGCGAGCGCGAGCGCGGGCATCGCGACCGAGCCGTTCGGATGCAGGTGCGCGAACACGCTGCCGTCGGTCTTCACGATCTCGACGTGCGCGACCATGCCCATGTACGGCTCGAGCCCGTCGGCGGGCTCGACGTGAAACGCGAGCGCCAGCGACGCGCCGGCGCGCAGCTCCGCCGGGCGATCCCAGACGACGTGCGCGGCATCGCCGGAGGCCCACGTCGAGTCGTCGCCGGTCGGCGCGCCGCACGTCGCGAGATCCGGCAGATCGAGCTCGGCCGTCCCGGTGATCGGAAAGCCCGAGCTCAGCACGATGTCGGCGTACATCCGGTAGTGACCCGGGGGCAGCGCCGGTAGCTGCTGCACGAAGTCGTTGCCCGATCGCGCCGGGTGCAAGTGCGCGAGGTGATCGCTCGACACGAGGAACAGGTGCATGTCGTGGCCGTGATCCGGCAACACGGGCACGCGCACGTCGGGGACCGTGAGCGTGCAGCCGTGCACGACCGGATCGACCTTCCACGGCTTGTACGTCATCTGCGCGTAGTCGTCGGCGACCGCGGACCACCAGTAGTTGCCGAGCGCGAGCGCGGCCACGACGAACGCCGACACGATCACGAGCGCACGCCGGCCGCGCGGCCGCGGCGGTGCCCCGGCCTCGAGCGTCGCCTCGCGGATCGCGCCGATCACGATCGCGACGATCGCGAGCGCGAGCACGATCATCAGCGCGAACAGCAGCGTGCCGAGGCCGCGCGGCATCACGAGCGTGGCGCGTGCGATCGCCGGCACCGGCACTGCCAGCGTGCCCGGCCCGCGCGTGCCGAACGCCGCGATCCGGACCTGGAGCGAGCCGCGCTCCATCAGCCACAAGCTCGCGGTGAAGAACTGCGGATCGGCGGCCGACCGCGTCGCGCGATCCGGCGTCGGCGGCAATTCGCTGCCCGGACCGGTGAGCCGCATGGGCACGACGCTGAGCTCTTGCACGTCGGGCGTCTCGCTGCGGATCTCGATCTCGGCAATGCCCGGGATGACCTGCGGCGCGCGCACGGTCACGAACAGCTTGTACGGTCCGGCGTCGCCCTCGAAGAACACGTCGGGGCTGCCGACGTGCGCGTGCGCGGTGCCGGCGAGCACGAGCAAGAGGATCACGATCGCGCGCTTCATCGCTTCACCCGCCGGAGCGCGTCGCCGACATAGAGCCCGAGCCAGCTGCTGAGCCACGCGATCGCCGCCGCCTCGGCCAGGCCGAGCGCGACATCGTGCGACGGGAAGAACTGGTGACGCGGGATGAACCAGTCGGGCTGCATGAAGTACGCGAAGTAATCGCCGCCGAAGAACGCGTTGCCGGCGGCGGGTGACTGCATGAACGACGCGAACGGCCACTCGGCTGCGACCAGCGTCGCGACGAACACGACGCCGCACACCGGCGCGAGCTGCCAGCGTGGCCGATCGAGCCGGCGCACCAGATCCAGCGCGATCGCCGGCACGAGGAGCAGCAGCGGAAACTCGAGCGGGATGAAGTGCGTGATCGGCTGGTAGACCGGACCGAGCTTGGGCTCGGCGGGAAACAGCGGGAACAGCCACACCATCGTCGCCATGAACGCGGTGTAGAACGTCGCCAGGATCGTCGCGCCCCAGCGCTGATCGCCCGCGCGCGCGAACGCGATCATGATGAGCGGCGCGCCGACCGCGACCGCGCGATACGCGTCGGCGCGATGCAGGTTCGAGCGAAACGTCTTCTCGAGGATCGCGATCATCGACAGCGTGAGGATCTCGCCGCCGATCACGAGCACGAGCCACGCGAGCCGCGTGCGCGCGATGCCCTCGGCGCGGTTCGTCGTCGAGATCGCGAGCAGCACGCCGCCGAACGCGACCGCGAGAATTCCCGTCGTCAGCACCGCGTGCGGCGGGCTCAAGATCTGGACGTCGAGGCCGTACGCGTTGTGCCACCAGTTGTCGAACGGCGCGGAGACCACCATCGTCGCCGCGCCCCACGCGCCGAGAAATGCGCCGAGCGGGCCGCGAAAGCCCCACACGCCGACCGACGTCGGCCGCAGCGGTGCCGCTTGCCGAAACGTCGTCGAGAAAATCAGCACGGCGCCCGACACGCCCGCGGTCACGCCGCCGATCTGGATCGCGACGTGCGCCGGCGTCCAGAACGAGTCGCGGCCGATCGACATGTGCCACGAGATGTCCCAGTACGTGCCTGCGAGGATGCACGTGACCGACGCGAGCGACGCCCACACGAACCACGGGACACGCGACATGCGGTGATTATGCTGATAAGACCGCGCCATGCGTACTCCGTTCGTGGTCGGCAACTGGAAGCTGCACAAGACCATCTCCGAGGCGCTCGGGTTGGTGACCGAGCTCAAGAATCAGCTCGGCGCGGTCAAGGGCGTGGCAATCGGCGTCGCTCCGACGTACATCGCGATCCCGTCGGTCGCCAAGCGACTCGAGGGCAGCGCGATCGCCACATGCGCGCAGGACGTATTTTGGGAGAAGCACGGCGCGTGGACCGGCGAGCTGTCGGCGCCACTGCTTCACGACGCCGGTGCGACGTGGGCGATCGTCGGCCACAGCGAGCGCCGCCAGCACTTCGGCGACACCGACGAGTGCGTCCGCAAGAAGGCGCACGCCGCGCTGCACGGCGGGCTCGGTGCGATCGTGTGCGTCGGCGAGACGCTCGCCGAGCGCGACGCCGGCCGGACGTTGGGCGTGATCGACACGCAGCTGACTGCCGCGATGACCGACATCGACGCAGCGCACGCGCGCGAGCGCGTCGTGATCGCGTACGAGCCGGTGTGGGCGATCGGCACGGGCCGCACGGCGACGCCCGCGCAAGCGCAGGAAGTTCACGCACACATCCGCAAACGGCTCGGCGAGCGGTTCGGCGCCGACATCGCGAACGCGATGCGAATCCAGTACGGCGGCTCGGTGAAGCCCAGCAATGCGGAGGCGTTGATGGCCGAGCCCGACATCGACGGCGCGCTCGTCGGTGGCGCATCGCTGGAAGCTGCTGATTTTGTTGCGATCGTGAAGGCAGCACGACCCAGCTAGCGCCTTGCTTCCACTGGTTGAGTGGACTAGAACCTAGCACCCCGTCATGACCACGTTGCTGACCGTTCTGCACGTCATCGTGTGCTTGTTCTTGATGCTCACGGTGCTTTTGCAGCAGGGCAAGGGCGGCGGCATGGGCGCAGCGTTCGGCGGCGGCAACGCCGCGACGGTGTTCGGTGGATCCGGCGCGTCGTCGTTCTTGAAGCGGCTCACCGCCGGTGCGGTCACGATCTTCATGCTCGATTCGATGACGCTCGCGTTCCTCGCGAGCCGGAACTCGGGCGACGCGCTCGAGAAGTTCGGCGAGCAGGAGCAGCAGCGCGCGCACGAAAAAGAAGCGTCGCGCGCCGCCGCGCACAAGCTCAGCGGCGGCAGCGGCGAGGTTGCGCCCGTCGCGCCGGGCTCGGCTGCCGACGGCTCCGCCGGCATGATCCAGCTCGGCTCGGGTGCAGCGGTGCCGGCCGACGACGAGACGATGGGCTCGGCGGGCTCGGCGCCCACGACGCCGCCGACGGAAGCCGGCTCGGCCACGTCGATGGGCTCGGCGGGCTCGGCATTCGCGCCGACGCCGACCGCGCCTGCGAAGAAGCCGGCCGACAAGGCCGTCGAGCCGAAGGCCGTCGAGCCGAAGGCGCCGAAGGCGACCGAGACCAAGCCCGCCGAGACCAAGCCCGCCGAGACCAAGCCTGCCGAGACCAAGCCCGCCGAGACGGCGCCGGCTGCGCCCGCGGCGGCGGGTTCCTCGACGCCCGCGCCGTAGCGGGTTAGCTTTTCGGCATGCGCTTCGCGAAGTATCACGGGCTGGGCAACGACTTCGTGATCGTCGATCTTCGCGGCGCGGCGCCCGACGTCGCTGCCGCGATCCAGGATCCCGACCGCGTGCGGCAGGTGTGCGATCGCCGGTTCGGCGTCGGCGGCGACGGCGTGCTCGCGATCTTGCCGGCCGCGAACGCGGACGCACGCATGCGCGTGCTCAACTCCGACGGCAGCGAAGCCGAGATGTGCGGCAACGGCATCCGCTGCGTCGTGCGCGAGCTACAAGACCGCGGTGGGCTCGGCGACAAGCGCTCGCTCGCGATCGAGACCGGCGCCGGCCGGCTGGTATGCGAGCGCGTCGGCGAAGAGGTCACGGTCGCGATGGGCCGCGCACGGCTCGAGCGCGGCGAGATCGGCATGACGGGCCCGGCGCGCGAGCGCTGCGTCGATCAGGCGATCGGCGATGGCCTGCGCGTCACGGCCGTGTCGATGGGCAACCCGCACGCGGTGATCTTCGTCGACGATCCGCACGCGAACCTGCGCGAGCTCGCCGAGACGCGCGGGCCCGCGCTCGAGCATCACGCGTGGTTCCCGCAGCGCACCAACGTCGAGTTCGTGCGCGCGCGCAGCCGCACCGAGCTCGACGTCGTCGTGTGGGAGCGCGGTTGCGGGATCACGCTCGCGTGCGGCACCGGCGCGTGCGCCACCGTCGCGGCCGCGATCGTCACCGGCCGCGCCGACGAGAACACCGACGTTCGCGTGAACCTGCTCGGCGGCCCGCTCACGATCCGCGTCATGCCCGGCATGGCCGACGTGCGGATGACCGGCCCCGCGGTGCACGTCTTCGACGGAACGCTCTAGTAGTACGTCGGCTGCTGCGGCTGCTGCGGCGCTTGCTGCTGCGGCTGCTGCGGATCCGACGGCGGTGGCGGCTGCTGCGGATAGCCCTGCTGCGGATACCCCTGCTGCGGCTGCTGCGGATAGCCCTGCTGCGGATACCCCTGCTGCGGCTGCTGCGGATAGCCCTGCTGCTGCATGTTCGGATCGGCTTCGCCGGGTTGCGGCTGACGCCAGCCGTTCCAGTCGCCGACGCGATCGTGATGATCGCTCCACCACCGGCCCGAGTACTGGCGACCGGTCTGCTCGAACACGAGGAAGCCTTCGCCCGTCAGCGGCGGCTGCGCGGGCTCCTGCCACTTGAAGCGAAGCACGTTGCCCTGGAGCGTTCCGTAGAAGTAGCCGATCACGTCCTGGCCCTGACGCGAGTACTCCCAGACGCCGTGCACGGCGCCGGCGGGAAGCCCGCCGTGCGAGTTGTCGGCATCGATCTTCACGGCGCCGAACGTCGAGCGCCACAGCCCGAGCGCGCGTTGCGCGTCCATCTGCTGCGGCTGAGGCGGGCTTTGCGTCCCCGCCGCCGGATCGTTCGCACTGTTCGTGTTGTTGCTGCTGGAGGTCGCCGAACCGACCGCCGCGACACACGAGGCCATAACCAGGGCCACCCGAGCGACATTTCCGAGCTTCATCGGAAGTGATTATAGCTCTCTCACCGAGCCGACCCATGGTCATGTTGCCTCGGGCGGTTGTCGTTTCCTGTCAACCTGATACTGTCCCCTCCGCGTTTCGTGCGGTGCTCCACGCAATGTGGCATCGGCGGCGCGGGCCCATAGCTCAGTCGGTTAGAGCGGCCGGCTCATAACCGGTGGGTCCCTGGTTCGAGCCCAGGTGGGCCCACGTGACATTGGAAACGCAGTAGAAAGGCAGTCCGTGCGCGAACAGCTGTTGAACCTCCTCACGCTCCAGAACTGCGACGTCAAAGTGCGCGAGCTCGAGGCTGCTGCCAAGAAGCTCCCGGAAAAGCTCGATCCACTCCGGCGCGATCTGGCGAAGCTGCAGGGCATGCTCGACGGCGAGCGCGGCAAGCTCGCCGAAACCGAGAGCTGGCGCAAGAACCAGCAAGAGATGGTCGATCGGGAGCGCGATGCGCTCAAGAGCGCGCAGAGCAAGCTCGCGGCTTCGAAGAATACGAAGGAGTACGCAGCCGCGAGCCGCGAGGTCGAGAACAAGCGCAAGTCGATCGGCGATCGCGAAGGCGAGCTCAAGAAGGTCACCGACGCGTCGAGCACCTCGAACACGCAGCTCTCGCAGCGCGATGCCGACGTCCAGAAGCTGCGCGACGAGCTCGCCGAGAGCGAAGCCGCGATGGCCGATCAGACGAAGGACCTCGCGACGCAGCTCGCGGAGGCGCGCGCCGCGCGTGACACCGCGCGCGCCAGCGTCGAGAAGCAGTGGCTCAAGACCTACGACTCGCTCGTCGGCAAGCGCGGCTACGCGGTCGCGCCGGTCGTCAAGGGCACCTGTCAGGGCTGCCACGTCGCGCTGCCACCGCAGCTCAACAACATCCTCGCGCGCATGCAGTCGATCGAGACGTGCCCGCGCTGCGGCCGCCTCGTGTATCGCAAGGAGCTGCTCGAGGCTCCCGCGGCCGCGCCGGGCGAAGAGCCGAAGCCGAGCTGATCGCTACGCTTCGAGGCGATCGGCGAGCGCGAACAACGGGTCGCGCCGCGTCTCCATGATGTGGCCGGCCGCGCGCGCGATCGCGCCGATCGGCTTTTGCGGCTGCGAGGCGATGAACGCGGCGACGTCGCAGCCGCCCGCCCACCACTTCTTCGCCTGCTCGAAGCCGGCCAGCATCGCGGCTTCGCCGACGGTGTTCATCAGGAACGCGCCGATCGGCGACGGCCGCGTGTCGAAGCTCGACTCCGAGGCGCGGCCCTCCGTCAGCAGGCGATGCAGCGGCGGGTCGAGATCCTTCACCGAGCCGAGGTGCGGCAAGAACTGCTCGATCCGCTTCATCTCCGGACGCAGCGGGTGCTTCATGCCGCCCATGAAGTAGTCGAGCGGCACGTCGCCGCCGGTCGCCTCGGCGATCGCCTCGACGAGCGCGATCGAATACAGCTTCGCGCGCAGGTAGCGCACCGCGAGCTCGAGGTTGCCGGTCGTTCGCGCGACGCGACGCGCGTGAACCGCGGCGCCGGGCTCCTCGGCGTACGCGTGAAACACGCGATCGGCGGGCAAGTGCGCGAGGAACCCTTCCATCTTGTGCAGCGCGATCCGGTAGTCGCGCACGCTGTAGACGCTCGGCAGATGCAGCGCGGGGTTGCTCTCGGGCAACAGCTTCCACGTGTTGTCGAGGAAGCGCGCCGGATCGTTGTCGGCGAAGTTCTCGACGTCGCGGTTGCCGAGGCGGAGCGCGCGCGTCAGCAACGCGTCGAGCGCGGTACCGGTGATGCCGAGCTTGACGATCCGCTCGCGCAGCTCGCCGACCGGATCGGCGCGGAACGGGATCGTCTGCTCGATACACGCGGCGATCGCCAGCCGCTGCTCGCGCGACAGCGCGCGTGACAGCTGGATCGACGCGACCAGCGCGCTCGCGAGCTCGTTGAGCGCGCCGGCGCCGGTCACCACGTCGCCGGGTTTGCGACCGAACACGGCGAGCACGTCCGAATCCGCACTCGGCAACACGCGCCAGCCGTCTTCCTCGGGCGCGAGCACGCTCGCGATCTCGGCGGCCATCGACGGCGGTGGACCGAGATCGATCTGGAAGTAGACCGCGTCGTGGTAGAGCGCGGCGATCACCTCGAGCGGATCGTCGGCCTTCGCGATCTCGATGACGTGCTCGTGGTTGTGATACTCGCGGCCGGGCGCCGACAGCGCGCCATGGATCGAGAACGCCCAACGTTCGACGTCGCCCATCGGCGGGTGGACGTCGAGCCGCACGAGAGCGGACCACAGTGCATCGACGATCTCGTGTACTGGCGATCGTTGGTCCATGCCGTCATTACGAACGTATCACTGATCAAGGCTCGGGCGGCGAAGAGGGCGGTAAGCCGAGTTCTGTGTAGTGGCGACCATTCATCTAGGCCCGTCGTTGCCGGCGGGCTCCAGCGACCAACCCGGAGTCATCGCGCGGGCAACGCGACTCCTGTCTGGTCTTGCTTCGGGTGGGGTTTTCCGTGCCCTCGCCGTCACCGACGAGGCGGTGCGCTCTTACCGCACCGTTTCACCCTTACCTGCTTTGATGTGATCGCGGCAGGCGGTTTGTTTTCTGTGGCACTTTCCTGCGAGTCACCTCGACTGGCCGTTAGCCAGCACCCTGCCCTGTGAAGCTCGGACTTTCCTCCCGCAGCTTGCGCTGCCGGCGGTCACCTCGCCCTCTTCGACGCACGAGCCGGGTGAAGCTACAGACTCACGCCGGCTGCGGCAAGCGGTTATAGACGCCGGAGCGCAGGTTCTTGCGGATCGTCAGCGCCTCGCGCACGACCTTCCACATGTCCTTGAGTGGGTTTACGCGCGAGCGGCCGTCGTCGGCCCACTCGACGCCGACTTCCTCGACGACGAGGCCGCGGCGCTTGGCGAGCGCGAGAACTTCGAGGTCGAACGCCCAGCCGTCGATCCGCGCGACCGCGAACAGCTCGCGCGCCGCCTCGGCCGTGAACGCCTTGAACCCGCACTGCGTGTCGCGCACGCCCGGCACGAGCGAGCGCTGGATCACCTTGTTGCAGAGCCGGCTCCACATCACGCGGTACCACGGCTGCTTCTGATCGGTGTGCGCGCCCGGCGCGTAGCGCGAGCCGATCGCGATCGCCGCACGGCACTCGATGATCGGCGAGAGCAAGCGCGGCAGCATCGCGGCAGGCATCGACCCGTCCGCGTCGCACATCACGCGGATCTGGCCCTGCGCCGCGAGCATGCCCGCGCGCACGGCCGCGCCCTTGCCGCGATTCGGCGTCTGGCGCACGAGCCGCAGATGCGCGACGGACGACATCAGCTCGGTCACGACCGCACAGGTCTCGTCGCGCGAGCCGTCGTCGACGACGACGATCTCGTAGCGCAGCGGCTGCTGCGACAGGAACGCATGCAAGCGCTCGAGCGTCGGCGTGATGCGAAGCGCTTCGTTGTAGGCCGGGACGACGATGGAGAGATCGACGAACATGATGGGTCCTTTCAAGCGAAGACGAGGCGGCGCTGCGCGGGATACGTCCACGCGGCGAACACGCAGATCGAGCAGATGGCTTTGGCGGCGAGGAACGGCATGTGAAGCTGCGCGGCGAGGAGCTCCATGCCACCGGCGACGAGCAGCGCCGTGCCGAGCGCGACGATCGCGAAGCGCGCGAGCTGCGACGCCGTGACCGGCGAGCGATCGCGAAACGCGACGTACTTGTTGAGCGTGAAGCCGACGCACGCGCCGAGCGTCGCGGCGACGAACGCCGCGAGCGCGACCGGCACGCCGTGATGGACTTGCGCTGCGAGCGCGCCGACGTCGACGCCGGTGGCGCCGAGGCCGGCAAGTCCCGAAGCGGCGATGCGGCGTTGCATGCCCTCATGCGAGAGCATCCGATGTGCCACGCGGCAAGTCCGCGAACTCCCGTCCCGAGCTGTCGGAACGAGTGGTGGAAACCCGTCAGGGCGACTCGTCGTCGTCGGAGCCTTCGGCGACTGGCTCGGGCGGCGCGCACTTGGCGGTGAACAGCGGCGCGGCGAGCGCGCTGGCACCGTCGACGCTCGTGCTGCCGGATCCTGCCAACGGCGCGAGCGCGACCCCGCCGTCGCCCGCGATCGCGAGCTCGCGATCGTTCACCCACTCGACCGCGAGCCCCGACACCGATCGCGACAGCTCGTGCACCGCGCCGGTCGCGACATCGGCCACGACCGCGGCGACGGTTGGAGCGTGCGGCGTGCACTGCTCGGCGAGCTGCGCGACGAACGCGACGTGCGAGCGATCGGGCGACCACTCGACCGTGTTGCCCGCGATCACGCCCGGGCTCGGCACGGTGACGATGCGCTGGGTCGTCGCAAGCCGGATCGCGCTCGCGAGGCCGTGATCGTCCCAGTCGCCGGAGATCGCCGCGATCGGCAAGCGCACGAGCTGCGCGTTGCCGTTCGGCGTGACGTGGAGGTGCGGGCCGTTCGGGCGCTTCACCGGCGCGAGGGCGAGCGAGCCGTCGAGTGCGAGCGCGTGCCCCTTGCCGAGCATGCCGATCCAGAAGCCCGTCGGGATCGCGGCGATCTCGATCGGCCCGCCGCCGGCATCGATCGCGTGCGTCGAGCGGCCGTCGTCGAGATCGATCGCACCGACGCCGAGCTTGCCCTTGCTGCGCGTCACGTACGCGATGCGGCGGCCGGCCGGCATCGCGGCGATCACGTGGCCGTTCGTGCGCGTCAGGCGATACCAGCGCGGCGACGCGAGGTCGTACGCGAACACGTCGCCGTTCGCGCGCACGACGAGCGCGTGCGCGAGCGCCGCGAGATACACCGCGCGATCGGCCTCGGCGCGGCGGCGCCACGCCATGCCCGCAGGCGTCGCGAGGTAGTCGCGCAGCGCCGGATGCGCGAGCGCGGCGACGGCCCACTTGCCGTAGTCGCCGGCGGCCGCGACGGCGAGCGGCTCGGTGACGCCATCGAGCGCGCCGGTCTTGGCGCGAGCGATCGCGAGGAGCCACGCGGCATCGAGGTGCTCGGGATCGGCCGCGAGCGCCCGGCTGCAATCGCGCACGACGCCTGCCCAGTCGCCGGCGGCCTCCTCGGTTTGCGCCTGGCGAAACGCGGGCTGACCGGCGCGTTTTCGCCAGCCGAAATCGGCCAGCGTGGCGGCGCCGAGCGGGCGGGACGGCAGCGAGGCCGGCTCGGCGGAGCCCGCAGGCGGGACGGCCACGCCTGCGTCGCGGCGCGGTGACGGCCGGTGGTTTCCGCACGCGGCGATCACCAGCAGAGCCGCGCAGATCCTCACGTCGACGGGGTAACACAAGCGAGCCGCCTTGGGCGACTTGCTGCTGGGAGCCAGGCGGGTTATAGACCGCCGCCCGCCGTGTTCCTTCGCAGTCTGACGTTTGTGGCCGTCCTCGGCTGTGGTGGCCGCGTCGAGCCCCCGGCCCCGACGCCCGTCGTGCCGATCGAGGTCCGCGATGCGACCTCGGTGGTCGCGTCGATCCGGCCCGATCGGCCGTGCCGCGCGTCGGTCGGCCCGATCGAGCTGATCGTCGGCAAGGACCCGTTCGTCGCCGAGCTCGGCGAGACCGAGTGGCGCGGCGAGCGCGGCAGCGCTGGGATGTTCTTCCTCGAGAACGGCCGCAAGGTCGCGCGCGTGTCCCCCGAGGGCGACGCGCAGTCGGCGACCGTGTTCGGTCAGGCCGGCGAGCCGCTCGTCCGCATCGACGCGACGGCCGCGTCGGCGACGATCCGCGATTCGACGGGCCGCACGATGCGCACGCTGACCACGAAGGCCGGCGCGATCGCGATCGACAACCCGCAGCAGACGATCACCGGCACGCATGACTTCATGCTCGCCGCGCTGATCGGCGCCCAGGAGCTCGAGCCCGAGATCCGCATGCTCGCGGCCTGCGACCGCGTTCTGGAGAAGGAGCCGTAAGCGTGGCCGTCAACATCCGTAACGTCGCGATCATCGCCCACGTCGATCACGGCAAGACCACGCTCGTCGACGGCCTGCTCAAGCAAGCCGGCACGTTCCGCACCGGCGAGGTCGTCGCCGAGCGCGCGATGGACTCCAACGATCTCGAGCGCGAGCGCGGCATCACGATCCTCAGCAAGTGCACCGCGGTGACGTGGAAGGGCACGCGCATCAACATCGTCGACACGCCCGGCCACGCCGACTTCGGCGGCGAAGTCGAGCGCGTGCTCGGCATGGTCGATTCGGTGCTGCTGCTCGTCGACGCCTACGAAGGCGCGATGCCGCAGACGCGCTTCGTCACGCAGAAGGCGTTCGAGATGGGGCTCAACCCCATCGTCGTCGTCAACAAGATCGATCGCCCCGGCGTCGATCCGCACGACGTGATGGATCAGGTGTTCGAGCTGTTCGTGTCGCTCGGCGCGACCGACAAGCAGCTCGACTTCCCGGTGATCTACGCGTCCGGCCGCCAGGGTTACGCGATCAAGGAGCTCGGCGACGAGCCCAAAGATCTCGCGCCGCTGCTCGATCTCATCGTCGACAAGGTGCCGGCCGCGACCGGCGATACCGAGGCGCCGCTGCTCATGCAGGTCGCCACGCTCGATTACGACGACTTCCTCGGCTACCTCGCGATCGGCCGCATGCGCGCGGGCCGGCGCAAGGTCGGCGACCGCGTGCT
>Ga0268266_10001398_pt1 | contig 28887 bp, 24 predicted proteins | sample KBSS13metaG_FD_190356 | JGI IMG/M metagenome (GOLD analysis project Ga0268266, IMG submission 190356) | Switchgrass rhizosphere microbial communities from Kellogg Biological Station, Michigan, USA - KBS S1-3 metaG (SPAdes) (version 2) | ecosystem: Host-associated > Plants > Roots > Rhizosphere... | reverse complement strand
CGGCGGACACTCTCTCCGCCAGCAGTCTCGTGTCCAGCCCGGTGACGATGGTCGTAGCGCGCCCGGCGTGTGAGAGGCCGTCAACGGGGAGACGGCCGTTGGGGGTTGATCCAGAAAAGTGTTAATCGGCGATCGGAAAACTCATACTTAAATAGTTTCAAGCGCGATGGCGATTTCACCCAAGCCACCCCGCTTAGTCAGGGACACCTTCGCTCACTCGCATTTTGCGCCGGCTTGGAGGTCCAGCTATGTCTCAAATAGAAAATGATCGCGCAGACCCCGCGGCCGCAGCCGTCGCGCCCGCCACGACGCCCGACCCGGTCAGGCCGCGCAGCGTAATATGGACGCTTCTCCCGATCCTTGGCGTTTGGCTCGCACTGCTGATCGTGGGCTATGCGATCAGCTTCCAGTCCTTGACCTGGGCTATCATTCTTCTGTTGCTGATTGGCTTTGCGGTCTCGACAGTCATGTTCTACCGCCAGCGGGACCAAATTTCGAAGCACGTTGTCAAAGCCCTGGACTACGTGACGATATTGACGTTCGTGACCGGCATCGTTGCCGTTTCCGATATCGACAAACAAGCCATGAGCGAACGAGCGGAGCGCGCATCGACTCGGATCAAGACGCTGGAGGAAAACGCGCAAAACCTCCTGAACCCTCGGCTCGACGCGCAGTGTCGCGGCTTCAAGTTTGCGTTTGCCGAAGATCCCCGGGCGGCGCTGAATGAAGCTCTCCACGACCCATCGAAACTGAAGGGATACCTGTCGCTCAGCTACATCAGGAAATTGACGTTTTGTTCTATCTTCTCCTACGCCAGCGGCCGGGAGTTGCGGAGCATTCCTTTGGAGCAGCTCCAACGGAGTCTCTCGCTGGCAGTCTGGCCCTTTGGTTTCGGCCTGCTACCGGACGGCCGTGGATTCAGTGACACATTGACGGCTCTGCAGGAATACGCGTTGGCACGGAGCAACATAGAGCAGGTGAGCACGCTGATTGGAGCTTATATTTCGAGGACGGTCGCGTTCCTGCTCGTGGCATTTGCATTTTCTGTCCGGCTGACGCGAACGACTCTCGAAGTGTTCGAGTGGCACAAGAAATAGTTAGCACCGGCTCCACGGGAAGCCAGCACGAGCCGGATCACACGCGATCGGCTTGGCGAACGAGGTGCCAAACCATTTGCTCGTCAACGAGCCATCATTGCCGATCCACGGCACCGGCGGCAACCGCGGCAGGTAGGATGCATACGGCATCACTTTCGCAAGCGTCACCCTGTACGGGAACCTGGCGAGAAAAACCTCGTTCATGCCGCCGTCAAGTCCGCTGTAGATCGGGGCGGCCGGCACGTCGTCTTCAACCAGTTTCGCGGTGGCGCGCTCGTCGGCGCGCCGTTTTTCCTGCGCCCGCCGCGCGATCTCCGGATTGACGACGAAGGGGGGACACCTTTCGCTCGCGTTGAACACGAGCGGCTGCGGTGAATTCGGCGGCGGTTGCGCATCGAACACATAGCGGCGGTCACACACATCCACCCTGGGTTCGCGCTGCGTCGTCTCGAAATGATCGTTGCCGACCTTGAGCATTTTCCAGAAGGCCATGTTGGGACTATTTCGATGCCGCGCCAGGTTCGCCGGCGTCAGGCGGAACGGATAGGCCTGGACCTGGAACGACGGCCGGCCGCTGAGCGAGTCGCGCGCCAGCGCATAGATCTCGCTGATCTGTTCGTCGGTCATGGCATAGCAACCGGCCGACAGGCAGTCGCCATGGATCATCAGGAAGCTGCCGTTGCGCTTGTTCGCCCTGTCGAAGCTGTTGGGGAAGCCGAAGTTGATCGAAAGATGGAAGTTGGAGTTGGGATTCATCAGCTCGGGCGTGATCGTATAAAACCCTTCCGGCGCCTGCCGGTCGCCCTCATAGAACTTCGGCCCGAGATCGCCCGACCACCGGCAGATCGGATAGGTCTTCAGGATCTGGAAACGGCCGGCCGTGTCCTGTTTCCAGACTTCGAGCTCCGCCTCTTGCTTGAAAAGACGCAACACGATCGGCGAATATTTTGGCATCTTTTTCTGCTCGAGCAGCGCGAGCAGCTCGGGCGGCAGCTCCTGCGTTGCCTTGGCCGGCAACGGTTTTGTGCTTTGGCCAAGGCACGTGACGGGCGTCAAGCCAGCGGCAAAAGCCGCCGCTAACACGAGAGTCTTACCCGTTCCGATTAAATCGGAACGGGGCTCTCGATTGTTGTGACGCGCCTTCTCGATGCGACCCGGTACCCACTTCGCTGGAAAACGTTCCAATGCACGTCGGACCATGGCGCGGATCACTGCGGTACCTCCAGCCCTTCCGCCCGCGTGCCGCTAATGTCAGCGCTGCGTTGGCTACTTGCAGACCTTTGATATCTTCTTGTCCCTGAGCGCCTTGTCGCAGTAAAGGCTGCAGTTCTTGCCGCCGGCCTTTTGACAGGAAGCCAGACATTTTTCAGCCGAACAGCCCCAGCTATCGGCCAACGCGACGGATGATGTGGCGGCCGGGCTGAGAAGTATGACCAGGGCGGCGATGGTCCCGTGCAATATCTTGAGCATCTGCAATCCTTTCGTTGATCAATGATCGCAGTAGGCCATCGAATCCAGTCATTCGCAATAAACCTCCGGGAGTTGTCAGCCCACGTTACACGATGCGAAACACGCGTCATGCGCGCCGCTATTCTAGGTCCGCGCCGCCCGGCATCTTCGGCATTAAATGTCGAACGCCGATGCGATGGACCCTGCGCCCGCTTAACTCTCGAATCCGACGAATACCGTCGCTTCCTCGACCGACTTCCGCTCCGACACCACCGCGTTCGCTGGAAACGTCTCATCCGGCCAGCCGAGCGCAATGCTTTTCATGATGACCTGATCGTCGGCGATCCCGGCGTGCTCGCGCACCACGGGGGATTGCATGATGCCCTGGCTGTTGATCACGGCGCCGAGCCCGCGCGACCATGCGGCGTTGACCAGCGCGGTCGCCACCGCGCCGCAGTCGAACGGCGTGTCGTCGCTGCCATCGAGCTCGCGGTCATAGGTGATGATCACGCAGACCGGCGCGTCGAATTGGCGGAAGCCGCGCAGCACCCAGTCCTGGCGCTTGTCCTTGTTGTCGCGCTCGATTCCCATCGCTGTGAATAATTGCTTGGCGACGCCGATCTGCCGCTCGCGGTGCTTGCCGGCGAACGGCTGGCCAATGCGGAATTCGCGCGAATGCGGAATGCCCGCCACGTTTCGTTCGGTGTTGCCGGCGCGGATCCGATCCAGCGGCTCGCCCGATATGACGTAGAAATTCCAGGGCTGGGTGTTCATCGACGACGGGGCACGCATCGCCAGACCAATGATTTCTGCAATCAGCTCTTTCGGCACCGGATCGGGCTTGTAGCCGCGGATACTCCGGCGACCGAGAATGACGTCATCAAACTGCATCTTCGTGGAATTCCCTTGGGCAAGTTCTGCAACAGGCTGGATTTTCGCGGTTTCTGCATGTCAGCGCAAGCCGCGGCGGCGTGTCCGCAATGGTCAGCCACGCGAAACATGGTCGCATCCATGTTGTGCGCACGCAGTCGTTCAGCAAGATTCCGGGATGCTGACCTTGTGCCGCTGATTTGCCCGACGTGTCAAATTTTCGGTCCAGGCCGCCGGTTGCAGCGGCCGCCGGCTACTTTGCATGGGGTTGTTTTCGATATTTTTGGTGGGAGCCGCGGCGACCCGGTGCGATGTCACCGTCCGAGGCCGCGCAAGCCTCTTCAAGCACGCTATTCGTCATCCCCGCCCGGTGTCTTCCTCAGCATGAAATGTCCGAACGCCGAAGCGATGGGCTTGGCCGGGTCATCCTGCCATGCCTGCGCTTCGAAGGCGACGACGCGGCGGCCCTGTTTTACGATCGAAACGCGGGCATGGCTGTCCAGCGCGCGGCCGGAGCGCAGGTAATTGATGGTCAGGCCGATCGGCTTGGGCAGCGCCAATACGCCGAGCTCGCGCGTCACGCCCACGATCGCGGTCGTTTCCAAGAAGGCGCCGGTGATGCCGCCGTGGATGGCGGGCAGCATCGGGTTGCCGATGATCTTCTGTGAGAACGGCATGACGAGCGTGTCGCCCTCTCCGAGACGGATACCAAGACAGCGCGCGAACGGGCTGGTGGCAAACAGGCTTGCCAGATCGTCCGGGGCTTCGAGCGCCGGAGGCGGGCCATCGTGTATCCGCTCGTCGGTCAGCATGTTGGTCCGGTTCGCGCCGATCATGAAGCAGGCCGTCGCGGTGGCGACCGGATCGTCTTCGGATTCCTGGTAGGCGGCCGAGCGGACGAAGGCGATCGAGCGGGTGACGCGAAAGCAGAACGAATGCGCCTTGATGTCGAGGCCCGGCGTCGCGGGTTTCTGATAGTCGATGCGCAGGTCGAGCGTGGCGATCGATCGCGTGCCGTCGAGGGCGAGCTGGACGGCCATGCCGCAGCTCTCGTCGAGCATGGCGGTGACGACGCCGCCGTGAAGAACGCCGGTCTCGGTGTCGCCGACGAACACAGGACGGTAGGGCAGGCTTGACCAGGCCTCTCCGGGCGCGGCGCGGTCGAGCCGCAGGCCGCTGATAAATCCATAGACGGAGCGGCGCGCCCCGATCGCCTTGGCAAGCTCGTCAAACGGCAGGGGCGCATTCGATGATGTGGTCATGCAGACGTTCTAGACCAAGCTCGTTGAGCGGGCAAAGGAGGGTTGTCACTTTCCGGGCGCGCGCAACTCGGCGGGCACGAGCCCGGCGTCCGCCCGAGGGCGGCCAATGCGTCGGCAGAGGTTGAGCAAGGGCCGCTCTGCAAGGATGTTAAGCAGCAAACCGAGCGCCACAACGATTCCGGTCGTGACCATCACCAGCAGCAGGGGCGGAACCACGGGCACAAGGCTTGCGATCGACGCGCTTGCCAGCGACACCGTCTGCACCTGCGCGAGATAGATCGAATAGGACGCATCCCCCAGCCGCGCCAGCACGCGCTCCAGCCACGATGGATCGATGCGCGTCCGGCTGAGAAAGGCCGCCGCGATAACCAGGCAGGCTGATGGAATGCCGGAGACGATGGCGCGGTTGGCGGGGTCCGCTATCAGAACCGCTGCGATCGCGAACGCCACAGAAAGGATTGTCGGCGAGCCGACCCGGCCATCCACGAATATGTGGCCTGCTATGACGCCGAGAACAAATTCGAGGATCATCGGATCGACGAAGAACGCATAATTTCCGAGCGCCGCTTCGATGCCCGGGATTCGTCCGAGAATCGCGAGCGCAGAGAAAATCATCACGATGTTCCGCCAGACATCGCGCGTCAGCGCCATCAGCAGCGCCACGGCGAGATAAAAATACATCTCGTATTCGAGCGACCAGCCCACATAGACAACGGGCATTTCGCCGTCAGTGAATGCGATGAACGCCAGAGATTTGAGGACGTGGCGGGGCGAGTACCATCCCTCGGCTCCGAACGTGGCGGGCAGCGTAACGGCGAGGGCGGTAACGGCCAGGGTCACGAGAAAATACAGCGGCGCGATGCGCTCGATGCGGCGGCGGAGGAATTCAGCCGGTGTCAGGCTCGCGCGATGGGTCGCATAGAAAATGATGAAGCCAGATATGACGAAGAACAGATCCACGCCATGACCGCCGTGGGCCAGGATGAAGGCAATAGCGCTCTCGGGAACCTTGAATCTATCAGGGGCGACACCCCAGGCATGAAAGGCGACGACGGCGACAGCGGCCAGCAACCGGAGAATCTGGATATAAACAAGCACTCGATTTCATTAGCGCGCAGCAGAGGCGGCTACCAGTATCGCTAGCGCAGAGGGCTCGCCAGGAACCAGGGAGCTAGTTCCCGTGTTGAATCGCCCTGTCGTACGCGTCGATGGTCGCGCTCGCGCGCGCGGCCACTTCCGCCGCTGTCATCCCCGGTTTGTAGAGGCTGCTGCCGAGGCCGAACGCGAGAATGCCGGCCCGCGTGTAGTCGGCGAAGTTCTTGTCGGAGACGCCGCCCACGGCAGCGATCATCAGGTCCGCGGGCAGAACTGCGCGAATGGCTGTTATCCCCGCGGCGCCGAGCACGCTCGCCGGAAAGAATTTCAGGCTCGAAGCCCCCGCCTTGGCGGCGAGCAACGCCTCCGTCGGCGTGAACACGCCGGGCATCGTGACCATGCCGTGCGCACGGGCGCGCACAATGATTTCAGGATCGACATTGGGCGTTACCAATAGCCGGCCGCCAACGTCGTGGAGCCGATCGACGGCTTCCAGCGTCAGGACGGTGCCGGCGCCAACCAGAATTCCGGCGGGGGCCTTTTTCACCGCGATCTCGATGGAGCGGAATGGCTCGGGCGAGTTGAGCGGGATCTCGATCGCCGTCATGCCGCTGTCGATCAGCACGCTGACGATATCCCCCGCTTCCTCGGGCCTCACGCCGCGCAGGATCGCGACCAGTGGACGTTTCATCGGGGGGAATGGGACAACGCTCATCGTCTGATCCCTCACACGTTCCAAATCGATTTAGCGGCCATCGAAAGGCCGCGCCTGACCGCATCCTCGGCGGCGATTGATCGGACAGGAACGGAGACCGTGTCAAACGCCAATTGGTAGAGTCGCTGGAGCCTTCCTGACGCCACCAGAATGATGCCTTCCCCGGGTGCTTCGCCCGAGAGTCCCGCCGCCAATTCCAGGCCGATCAGCGTGCCCGATATCTTTTCGCGGGCCGAGGATGGCTTGCCGCCGTAGAGGAGCTGACCCGATCGCACCTGGAACAGCAGATTGGCGGCGAACGAAGGTGTCTCAAAGGCGGCCATGACTGCCGACTTGAACGCGTCGACGTCTTCCGCCTCGTCGGCGGCGGCCACCGCGTGAGACAGGATCGTTTCCCGCGACACCACGTCGAACAGCTCTCCCGTCATGAACGTTGCGAAGCGTTCGACGGTGCCGCCATTCGCCCGGACCCACTTCGAGTGGGTGCCCGGCATGCAGACGACCGCACCGTCCGCCGCCTCCATGCCCAGCGCGCCGAGCAGCTGCGTTTCCTCGCCCCGCATGACATCCGGCGCCTTGCGGTCGCGCTGCGCGATGCCCGGGAGGATGCGGATGTCACGGTCCTGTCCCGGCACGGTGACGGCCTGCCCCAGGATCGATGCGAGTCGCGCTGGCGTGTCGACATATCCGGCTTCGACCCATCCGCCTCGGGCGCCGGCCATGCCGCAGACGATAACGGGCAACCCGGGCGCCGCGCCGACGGCTTCCAGATGCGATCGCAGCACGGTGGCGAAGCCAGGTTTGCCTGCCGCCATCATGCCCTCGTGGCTGCGTCGTTCCCCAAGGATATTGCCGGCCCGGTCGACGAGCCAAAGCCGAAAGCTGCTCGTGCCCCAATCGACCGCGACGTATGCAGCCTCGCTCATTTCAACCCTGCCCGAATGCCATCTGCGGCTCTGCGACATCGTATCACGCCGATCTGGCAGCCGAGAAGTTTACCTGCCCGGTCAGGGGCTCGCTTTGCAGTTGATTTGCAAGGATGCAATCAGCATGATCCGAGGTATGCGGGCTAGGCTGCTTGACGCGGCGGGGCTCGCCAATGAACGCATCCGCAGAGTGCGTCATAACAACAAAGGGGAGGGGTGCCGTCGTGATCAATCGGCTTTGCAGCAGTGCGCTTGCCGGACTGGGTGTGTTGCTCGCCTTACTATCTACACCGGCCTTCGCGCAATCGAATCCGAAGACAATAACGCTGGTGGTTCCCTACGCAGCCGGCGGCGGTACGGACACCGTCGCGCGCCTCATTGGCGAGCGGATGTCGCGCACACTCGGCCAGACCATCATTATCGAGAATGTCGTCGGAGGCGGCAGCACGTTGGCCAACGACCGGGTTGCGAGATCGGCGCCTGACGGCTCCACGGTTCTGATCAACCACGTCGGGCTGCTTGCGGCGCCCAGCCTTTTCACCAACCTGCGCTACGATACCGCGACGGCGTTTGAGCCGGTCGGCCTCGTCAACAACGCGCCGATGGTCCTGATTGGCCGGAAGTCCATACCCGGCGCCGGACCAAAGGACTACGTGGAGTGGATCAAGACGCAGCGCGACAAGGCGAACTTCTCGCATGGTGGCCTCGGGACCAATAGTCATTTATGCGCCGTGATGATGGGCAACGTCCTCGGCTTCAAGCCGACGGTCGTTGCCTATCGCGGATCAGCTCCCGCGATTGCCGATCTGCTGGCGGGGCAGATCGATCTGCTGTGGGACCAAGTGACCAACGCACTGCCGCAGATCCAGGCCGGGACGCTGCACGGCATCGCCATTACGTCGTCCGAACGTCTCGACCAGCTGAAGGACGTGCCGACCACCGCCGAACTCGGCATGCCCGAGGTCAGCTACTCGATGTGGCATGGGCTCTACGTCGCAAAGGGCACGCCCAAGGAGACCGTCAATGCACTCAATTCGGCGCTCCGTGCCGCGCTGTCCGAACCAGAGCTGCTCGAAAAGCTGAAGCAACTCGGAACCCTGCCATTCCCTGAAAACGAGTTGACGCCTGAGGCGCACGCGCGCCTGTTCGCCGCAGATCTCCCGCGGGTGGCAAAGCTGATTGAAAGCTCGGGAATCAAGGCGAGCGAAGCGAAATGAGGCGTCTCGCGTGATGGAGAAATGGCCGCGCTAAAAAAATCGGCGCGATCGATCACACCACCAGATCGTGGTGCGACCCGTGGGTGTGGTTGACGTTCCACGCATGGTCCGGGCCGCTATTGGAGTTGTCCGACCAGTGATGTTGTGTCGGCTCCGAGAAGATCGGTGGTTCGCTGCCTCGTGCGGCGTATCCGTGGTCTTCGACCGACGCCCAACCATGATCCACGTTGCCGTGGTTCGAAACTTCAGAGACGGAAATCTTGTCCTTGAAGTGGAATGATGCGTCGCCACGCCCATTCGCATTGGCCGCTGAGCCAAATGAGAACTGGGCCAGCGATGGCTCGACATCCGAGCCTCCGTGCTTGGAGGTATCGTGCCTGTCAGAATTCCAATGATGGTCGCGCCCGTGATCCTTCCACGCATGGGCATCGTCAGCGTTTTTCACGGTTGACGACCTGTGATCGTCTCGTTGCCCATGATCGTCTTCGTTCGAACGGGCATCGGAGCGGATCACGGAACTGAATGACCAATCTTTACCGCTATCCAGCGTTCGATGCTGTTCGATCCGCTGCGACGCGCCCTTGTCGTCGTTCAGAACGTTGACGCTCGTATTGTGCGCGGCAGCTTCGTGCGTCGAGGACTGGTCCGACGCGAGGCTGCTGTCCGTCAGCGCGGCAATGTGAACGTGACGGGCGTCGACGGACGGACCGCTTGTCGTCGTAGATTCGTCGTTGGTGATTTCGGTTGCTTGCGTATGTGCTTCGTCAGGACGGCAAAAGTCGAAGCAATCGACCTTCAAGGCCGTTCGCAATGTCCAGCTTCCGCCGTCATGGTGCGCGTCGTGACTGTCGGCCCGGTCAAGCGAAGCGTCGGCGACCGTGGAAACGACGGTCGCGTCGGTTTCCGACGTTGTCGTGAGGTCTGGAGCGCCCAACTCTGCGGCAACCATGACCGGCGCCGCCGTCGGTTCGGGAACGAAATCCGAAGCCTGAACGGTCACGAGCCCTTCCAGATGAACTTCAAGCAGCGCGGAATCGCCGATATCCAGGACATGATCGGTCGGATTGACATACAGAATGGTTTGATTTGCCGCGCTGTCATAGAACCAGGCGACCGTATGCGCCGGTACGGATGTGCTTGAGGATGTCAGCGCCAGGAGAGCAAATCCGCCGAGCGCCGTCAGGTCGATCCTGTCGGATCCCTGTTTGAAATCGGTGATGACGTCGAATCGCGCCGCGTTGGAGTCGGCTGCCGACAGGAAAACGAAACTATCGTTCCCTTTGCCGCCGGTGAGTTTGTCTGCTCCGTATCCGCCGACGATGGTATCGCACCCGTCGCCGCCGTAGATCGTATCGCGTCCTGAACCTCCGTAGATCGTGTCATCCCCGTCATTGCCCTTGACGATGTCATTTCCGGAACCTGCGTAGATGACGTCGCACTTATCGGTCGCGCTGATGGTGTCGTCGCCGGCGCCGGTGAAGATGATTCGACCGTAGTGGCCGCACTCGTCGATCTTGTCGTCGCCACGGGTTCCGAAAATGTGGGGTGGATCGGATACGATGTGCCTGCCGGTGGACAGATAGTCGAAATCGTTGGGGTCAGCATCGTTGACGCCGTGGATGGTGATCGTCACCACCTGCTCGGTGCCGTCAATGCTGGTTACCGTGAAGGTATCGGTCAGCGTGTCGCCATCATTGAGCGCCTGCACTGCGCAGTTGTCGTTGTCGAGCTTGTAGGTCCACACGCCATCGGCCGTCATCGTGAACGTGCCATAGCCACCATCGCTGGCCGTGGGACATTTGACTGCCGTGAAGAGATTGGATGTGTTGTCGACGTCGGCGGCGGTGAGCGTACCGGTCGCGGTCGGATCTTCGCACTTTCGGCCACTGTCTTCTGTCACCGAACCCGTCGTGGCGCCGGAAATGACTGCTGCGTCGTTAGCGCCGTTGATGGTCACCGTGATCACCTGCGGGGTGCCGTCGACGGTAGTCACCGTGAAACTGTCGGTCAGCTTGTCGCCGACATTGAGCGCCTGCACCGTGTGGTTAGACTGGTCGACGGTGTAGGCCCACACGCCATTCGCCGTCATCGTGAACGTGCCGAAGCCCTTCGCGCTCGCGGTCGGTGAACTCACCACTGTGAACGTATTGGGCGGATCGTCGACGTCGGTGTTGGTGAGCGTGCCGGTGGCGTTCGGCGCTGCAAGCGTGCTATTGGCGATGCCGCCGGTCTCGGTGGCCGTGCCCGAAATGGTGCCGGAAATGATGGCCGCGTCGTTGGTGCCGTTGATGTCGATCGTGAAGGGCCTTTCGGCCGAAAGCGTGCCGTCGGATACGGTGATCATGAAGTCGGTGGTAGTGGGCGCAACCAGCGCATTGATCGCGTCACTGTTCGGCACGAACGTATAGTGGCCGGTGGTACTATTGACGTAGAGCGTGCCGTAGGGACCAACCTCCGAAACGTCGTACGTCGCACCGTCAATGACGTTGTTGCCGGCGGTTCCCCCATCGATGCCGAAGGTCAGGGTTGAGCTGTTGGTACTGCTCGCAACGAAGGTGCCGCTTGTCGCCGTGAATAGGTCAAAGACGACGGTGTCGGTCTCGGTCGGCCCCAATATCGCATTCAGCGTTGGCGGCACGGGCTGCGGAGGTGGCAGCTTTCCTAAAATGGTTTCCGGGATCGAGGTGAAGATCGACGGGGCCAGTATAGGCAGGTCCAGTTCCGGGGGGCCGTCGTCAGCCTGAATGAAGTTGATCGGCTGCGCCGACGGCGCCTCGAGGCCGGGCGGCGTGCTCGACCCGGTCGACCCAAGTCCTTTCTCGTAAGTGGCGAGCGCTTCCTGCTGGGCCGCCTGCAGTTCGGCCATCCGCGCCGGCGAGTTGGTGCTCTGACTGACGCTGACGGAGGACCCCTGCGTACGCAGGATGACGGTCTGCCCAGGATCCTCAACGAGGAAGTGTCGAGGGATAACCTCCTTGGTGACCAGTTCGAATGCGCCGTGCTCGAGGTCTTTGTATGTAATGTTGCCGTCGTCCAAGTACGTGACGCCGGGATCGGCAGCCTGGACCTTGTTCACCAGCGAGAAGGTCAGTGCTGTGAGCCACAGCATGCCAAACCCGCCCGTACGAGCCCGGTTGCGAGGAACTCCAGCCGCAACTTCCGAGGCCGCAACGGCCCTGCGTTCGTCCCCAATCTGGGGGTGGGATCCGACGAGCATAGCTCAAACCCCGCCTGCTACTCACTTCATGCAATACTTTGCGGTCTGGCCACCCAGCCCGGGAGGTCAAAATATACCGTCGCCGCCAACCGAAGGCTGGCTGCCGAGACCTCTTGTTCCAAAGCTATCCCAATCCATGGGCGTTAGGCTTTAGGCTCAAAAGGAGTAATACTTTAGAGTGGACGGTGGAGGATGCCTTCCCCCCGCATCGGGTTTAATGTTCCCGCCAAATGTCGCCTTGGCCTTGGGTTCAAAGAGCCGGTGAGCGGTCTCTCGGACAAGATCTTCTCGGGAAAGGGGGGATCATGTGCATGCGTGCGGTTGCAATGTTGGCAGCAGGTTTCGTTCTGGCAGCGCCCGGGCTTCTCGCCGGGCCGGCCCAGGCGCAAAGCGATTCTGCGAGGCCCGCCGTTCAGGATGTCGCATCAAAGCCAATTGGAAAAATTGTTGTCGCCACCGGTACGGTGACGCTTGAACGCGCTGGTGCGGTAGTCGTCCAGGCAAGTACCGCCGGCCAGGCCGCTGAGGCGAAGGTCGGCGATGTCGTCTATCAAGGCGATGCGGTTGCGACCGGCGCCAACGGCCGGGTCGGCATCAACTTCACCGACGGCACATCCTTCAACCTGTCGAGCAACGCCCGCATGGTCTTGAACGAGTTCGTGTACGATCCGAATAGTTCGAACAACACGACCTTGTTCAATCTGACGAAGGGGACTTTCACCTTTGTCGCGGGCAAAGTCGCGAAGACCGGCGACATGAAGATCGACACCCCGGTCGCGACCATGGGCGTTCGAGGCACCACGCCACGCGTCGAAATTTCTGACGACGGGACGGTCAGGTTTTCCACGCTCATTGAAGAGGGCAAGAGCAAGGTCGCCAGCAAGCCGCGGGCGGCAGCGGCGCCGCAGTCCGACGAAAAGCCTTTTCCAAAGTCGAATCTGAAAATCTGTCGAGGGTGTTAGGTGCGTTCCCGGCGGTTCCGGAAGCCTGATATGAAATTTCTTGCAAGCAGGCACTTCATCGACGGCGTGGCGGCGGCATCTGCCTTGCTGTTGCTCGGGTCGCTGGCGGCCGCGCAGAATCCCAAGAAGGGTGACTATCTTGGCAACGTCGCGCTGTGCAACGGCTCGGGTAACACATCGTTTGCAGCCCGGATCGACGGTTGCACGGCGCTCATCGATTCCGGTCAGGGTACGACGACGTCGCGGGCTATTGCCCATAACAATCGAGGCAATGCCTATACGGCAAAGGGAGAACTCGATCGCGCCATCCTGGATTTCGACCAATCGATCAAGCTCGATCCCACCTCCGCCAAGCCGTTCAATAACCGTGGCGCGGCTTATCTGAGGAAGGGCGAATACGACCTCGCGCTTGCGTCTCTCGATCAGGCGATCAAGCTCAATCCGAGCAATGGCAGGGCTTTCGTCAACCGTGCCGGGGTTTACCTGAAAAAGAACGAATACGATCGCGCCGCGCGGGACTACGATGAAGCGATTCGCCTTGACCCCAATCTGGAGAGCGGCTGGAGCGGCCGCTGCTGGACCCGGACGATCCTCGGCTCATTGCAGGCGGCGCTCGAGGACTGCAACAGGGTGCTTCAGTCATGGCCGAATGACGCCGCCACGCGTGACTCGCGTGGACTGGCTTATCTGAAGATGGGACAGTCGGACGCGGCGATCAACGATTTCAATTCCGCGCTCCGGGTCGATCCGAAACTGGCGAGTGCGCTCTATGGACGCGGGCTTGCCAGGCTCAAGAACGGCGACAAGACCGGTGGCGATGCCGATATTTCAGCGGCCAAGACAATCCAGGCCGGAATCGGTGACGACTTCCTGCGCTACGGCGTGCGCGACAGCAACTGACTCAAGCGACAACTGACGGATCAGGCGCGGCGAACGCGTTATAAGGCGATGCCGCGCCTGAGCTGTTTCCGCTAATCCAGCTTCACGTTCGCTTCGGTCACGACCTTGCGCCAGCGGTCGACTTCCATGGACACCATTTTCGCAAACGCCGGGCCCGCGACGTCGGGGACATCAGAGCCGTTGCGTTCCCAAGCTTCCTTGATGGTTGGCGTCTGCATCGCCTTCTGCAATTCCTTGACCATCTGATCGACGATCGGCTGCGGCGTGTTCTTCGGTGCGAACAGGCCGTACCAGGTCGACACCTCATAGCCGGTCAGGCCTGCTTCCGCGGCGGTCGGCAGATCGGGGAACGCCGGCACGCGTTTCGGCGCGGCGACGGCGAGCGCACGCAACTGTCCGGCCCTCACGGGCGCGGCCGACGAGCCGAGCCCGTCGAACACGACCGGCACGTGGCCGGCGATCAGATCCTGCATCGCAGGGCCGGCCCCGCGATAGGGGACGTGCTGGATGTTGGTCTTGGTCAGGATCTTGAACAGCTCGCCCGCGAGATGATGGGTGGTGCCGGCGCCGGCGGAGCCGTAGTTCAATTTACCGGGATTGGCTTTGGCATAGGCGATGAATTCAGCGAGGGTCTTGGCGGCGACCTTGTCCGGATTGACGACCACCACCTGCGGCGGCCGCGCGATCAGCGCCACCGCGATGAAGTCCTTCTCGATGTTGTAGTCGAGGTTGGGATAGAGCGAGGGTGCAATGGCGTGATGCGCCGCGCCCATGAAGAAGGTGTAGCCGTCGGGAGCGGCCTTCGACGCCGACGATGCGCCGACAGTGCCGCCGGCGCCTGCGCGGTTTTCGATCAGCACGCGCTTGCCCAACTGTGCATCGAGCTGGGCTGCCAGAGGACGGGCAAAGGCATCGGTGCCGCCGCCGGCCGCGAACGGCACGATGAAGGTGATCGGCTTGTCCGGCCATGTCTGGGCTATGGCCTGGGCCTGACCGGCCACGACCGACAAAAGTGCGAGCAGGGCGCACCGGACAACTCTTGGTTTCACAGCTTTTATCCTTTGGCTATTGCAGGGGTGGCGTCCGCTATCAGCGGCGCGACTGGCTTTTTGCCGCGCTGGTTCCGGTGTTAAGCGGGAATGGCCAGGGGCGATGGGCCCTCACCGTAGGCAAGATGCCACCTGTGATCCATTAAAATGGCGGGCAGACACCGGGACGTTTAGTCGCGCCAAGCGTTCCGCCACAATTGCGTCAAACGCTATCCTGGAAGGCGCCGGACGTACGCCGCTATCGTGCGCGCATTAAGGTTGAACTGCCGGGATGAAGCAGGAGCACGATCAACAGCACTGGAAACAGCGGGACGAATCTGCCTACCAGAAACAGCATTGGCGGACTCAGCATCGGCAGCAGCCAGATCATGAATGCCAGCGTCCAGCACCACAGCGGCAGCGGAGCGGTTCGCGCCATCAACCAGAACGCCGCTGCAATCACCAGCAGCGTTATATCGTAGGGTCCGGAATGCGGCGCGGCGAGAACGGTCGCAGCCAGAAATACCGCGATCTTCTCCCGCGTACCCAATCGCGATCGGAATGCGAGGACAACGGAGCTGGCTGCGCCGAGCGTGACGAGCAGTTGGAGCCACGATGCCACCCGGTCCGGCGCGCCGAGAAGTACCGCGCAGGTGTAGACGCTATGGCCCCACATGCGGCCGAACTCGATCCACTTCTCGTTCGGGCTGACGAGATTTTCGATGATGAGCGGAAACCAGCGAATCCATAGATCCCATCCGAAAACCAGTCCGCTCGCGATCATCATGGCCAGCGCGGAGAAGCCCGATGCCAGCAGCGCGCGCCACTGCCCGGCGGCGATCAGGGCGATCGGGACCAGTATGCAGAACTGGGGTTTGAACGTCAGCAATCCCAGCACCAATCCGCCGAGCCATGGACGCCGTTCGAGCAGGCTGAACCCGCCGACGATCAGGGCCGCGACGAGAAAGACGGCCTGCCCGTTGATCGCATTGATGGCCGACGCCGGGCAAATCAGCGCGACCACGAACAGGGCGCTCGCCGGCACGGCGGTCGTCGCACTCGATCGCAGCGCCAGCGCCAGCAGGGCGGCCGTCACGACCTGAAACGCCACGTAGGAGCCGAAGAAACCCAATGGCGCGAACGGCAGCAGCATCAGCAGGAAGCTGGGCGGATAGGCCCACGGCCGATATGCCAGCGGCTTGGAGAGCCAGTCTGCAAAATTCGTGTTGAGGAAGTCGGTGAAACGATCACCGTCGAAAATCAGCGGCGCGTTGCCGTCGAGGACCGAGCGAATCGCGCCGTAGAACACCATCCAGTCGGTGCCGAGGGTATTGTAGTCGAGCCCGATCTTGCCCGGATATGGAATGGTCGTGAACAGATTCAGCCAGACGTAAAACGACATCAACAGGCCGGGGATCAGCACCACCGCGGGCGGTCGCAGTCCGTCCCTTTGCGCGAAATTGCCTCCGCCGTGTGCCAGATCGCCTTGTGCCAAGTCCATGCGTTGTCCTGCCAGTTTTCCTGCCGAGCGATGAGCTGTCTGGCTGCGGGCGGATGCTGATCGGTGTCGATCCTGCGACGACCGAGACGGTGTGCCGGATGATGCCGCAAACACCTTAACGAAAGGGCATCGGCGGTTGAGCGGCCTGCGGCTGCCGAAGCTGATTCCAGGCCGATTTTCCGCTTCCCGGCCCGGAAATTTCAGCTTTCGCGCGCGCCGCCCAAATGGACTCCGGTTGCAAAGGAAAATATGCTCACCCACGGGTGTTGGGGGAGAGGCGCAGATGAAATGCGGGGTTGCTGCTGTCGCAGCTTTGTTGTGTACGATTTTTGCCAGTTCGAATGCGGATGCGTGCGGGCCCTACGGTACGATTAACGTCGGCAACTGGCAGGGCGGGGCCTACACCAACGATCAGACCGGATCTTTCTCGCATTGTGCAGCAGGCGCCAGATACGCCAGCGGCGTCTATTTTGTCGTGATGGTCGACAATAGCGGCGGCTGGAGCCTCGGCTTCATGCACGAACAATGGCGGCTGACGACCGGGCAGGCCTTCCCGCTGACGCTGACATTCGATGGCCAGCAGCCGTTCAATGTTCATGGAGTCCCGGTCGCCGACAAGCTGGTTCGCGTGCCGATGCCGAGCAATTCCTCGCTCATCGCCCAATTTCGAAAGGCGAAGGGGATGACGGCCTATACGCAGGGCCAGCTCTTTCAGTTCAATCTCGATCAGACCGGGCAGCTATTGCCCGTATTGGCGCATTGCGTCGCCAAGATCAGGCAATCGGGATTGGCCAGTGCCGGCGACTTCTCGGTCCTTCCCGCCGCCAAGCCGGTCGCCGCGGCGGCGACGCCGGATGCTGCGCCGGGCAAGCCGGACAAACTTTTCGATCAGACCGGCACCGGTTTTCTGGTGAGCACGAACGGGCACCTCGTGACCAATGCGCATGTCGTTCAGAACTGCGTCGGCGACATCCAGGGCAATCTGTCCGGCGAAGCGCCCGCCAAGCTACGCCTGGTATCGAGCGACGAGACCAACGATCTTGCGCTGCTGCAGGCGACGGGATCGTTCAAGGACGTCGCTCAAATCCGGGACAAGGCAATCCAGTCCGGCGACAGCGTGGTGGCGATCGGCTATCCCTTTCATGGACTGCTGACCTCCGATTTCACCGTCACGACCGGGATTGTGAGCTCGCTCAGTGGCGTGTTCAACGATACCCGCTTTCTGCAGATCAGCGCGGCCGTTCAGCCCGGCAACAGCGGCGGACCATTGCTGGCCTCCAGCGGCGACCTGGTCGGCGTGGTCGCTGCGAAACTGAATACACTCAAGTTCGCACGGGCGACCGGCAACATTCCCGAAAATATCAACTTCGCGATCAAGACCGGCGCCTTGCGGGATTTTCTCGACAACAGCGTGGTGCCCTACCAGATTTCCGACGCCAAGGCCGAACTGAAGACATCCGACATTGCACGCAGTGCGCGGGCCTTCACCTTCCTGGTTTCCTGCAAGGCTAAAGCGAAAGAGACTGCGAAGAATTGAGGAGCGGCCACCGTATCCTCGGATCATGAGCGCGGGGGGCCGTGTTCGCTATCGTAGGGCGATTCGAGCCGACGGCCCCTTCGCGGGCCGTGGCAGTGCGGCCCCTTACCTCGTGCGGCCGTGGGCCACCTGCGCGTTCCAGGCACTCCACCTCACGCTGGCGAGGCTTCGCTGGTCGGTCGCCAGCGGCCGCCGGGTCTGCCGCTCATAGGCGGCGATGATGTGCTGCGACTGGCGGATTTTCTGCTCCAGTTCGGCAACCGCCTTTTGCGTCCTGCCGGCTCTGCTCGACTGCGCAGGCTCGCCCACCGTGAACCGCGAGGTCTCGATGCTCTTCAAGGTCTCACGAAGCTTCTTGAGCTGGGCGCGGTGCCACGCAATGGCGCTGTCACTGTCTACCGGCATGCAAACCCTCCTGATTCGTGGCCGAATCTAGCACGCATGGAGCAGATTGGGCCAAGGGGGCGCCGGCAGGCTCTCCAGGTGACCCACTGGTTTCGCAAAAGCAGGGCCGGACGTTCCCGATTTCGACCTTTTTTCGCCACCGAAGCGACCGCAGGCGAGCCTTCAAACAACAAACTTGCATGGCGAACTAGCTCTCAGCGCGGTCCCTCTTACCATCCTGGCGGCAGAATGCCGGCCCGGCGTAGCGGAGCGTGCGATGAGCGAAGTTGAGTTCGATCGAATTGTCGATGCCGTGCGAAAGGAAATCGCGCTTGTACCGGCGGTGCATTCGTTCAGTAGCTTGCGGGCGTTTGACGGGCGGGCGAAAGCCGCCGGAGACAAGCCGGCGTCCCGACGCGACGCTCCCCTCGCCAGGATTCGTCGCGTAGGCGAGGGGCGAAAGCGATACAGGTGAAGTGACAGGGTGACCTGATGGAACGATCGGTGTTCGAAATCGTGAAAGCGCCGCTGGGCTGGTCGGTATTCGCCGACAACGTCAAGATCGGTGGCGTCTACGATTCACGGGGCGCCGCCCTCGAAGCTGCCGCACTGGCTGCGTCGTATTCCGTCAGCGACGGTGTCGGCGTTCAGATCAACGTGCCCGGCGCCGAGGAAGAAAAGCCGAGATGGGCCATCGCGTTCGACATCGCGACGGCCATCCTGCCGACCAAGGGCAGTCGCGAGCGCAGCGGCTCACGGTAAAGCCGGCATGAAGGCAATCACTCGACTTTGATCGACTGCCTCTACCGCCCGGGAAGATTTTCGCGTCAGCATGCGCCTGTCTGCGCAACCCGCGAGCCATGCGTGGATCGACACTGGCCGCCGTCGGTTTTCCGCCGGCGGCCTTTCGTTTTGCGTCGGCGCTTTATTTCACATCGTCGAACGGCGACACGGCGGGGCTGCCGACGCGCATCCGCTTGATGCGGCGAACCGCCATCGGCGTGCCGTCCGATACGTACTGCAGTTCGTAGCTCTTGCCGTTCCGGTCGACGGCGCTGCAGGCGATGCTGGAAAGCTCCAGCGTCACGAAATTGCCGACCTGCTTGCAGAGGCCCGCGGCTGGTTCGATCGCCGGCACCGGCAAGCCATCGGCCTTAGGCCGGTCCTTGGATTTGAACATCATCCGGTCGATCGGCAGCTCGTACACGTTGGGCTCGGGCCTTCGCCCATTGTCGCCGGAAAACGTGACGATGTGGCTGTCGTCCCTGGGGTCGTTGATCGCGATCGTGAAGTTTGCCCTGCCTTCCTCGGTCTGGAAGAAGGCCACCGCCCGGCAGGGGAGATCCCGCCCCGCGACCTTAAGCGTCCTGCACTTGCCCGACATCATCGCGAAAATGATGGTATCGGGCTCCTGTCGCTGAAGTTCATCCGAGGCGTCCGCCGGCAATGCAAAGCACATTGCGGCCACAGCGAGCACCCACCCGAAAGGTCTTATGATCATGCGGCGTTGATAGGACATCCGACGTTGTGTGACTAGAGTTTCGGCAGGGTTTGGTCGAGGCGGGTTGTATCTCGCGCAGTCATCAGAAATCGAGCGGCGCGTTGTCGACCACTTCCTTCATGACAAAGAAAGTCCGGGTCTGGCGGACACCCGGCAGGGCGATCAGCTGCTCGCCATGGATGCGGTTGAAATCCTCCATGTCGCCGACGCGAATTTTGAGGAAATAATCGAAATCGCCGGCTACGAGGTGGCAATCGAGCACGAATTTCAGCTGTGCGATCGCCCGCTCGAAGGCGGCAAAGCTTTCCGGCGTCGACCGGTCCAGCACGACGCCGACCATGACGAGCGCCCCCTTGCCGACCCTGCGCGGCGCCACCATCGCCCTGACCTGGGCGATATAGCCTTCGTCGAACAGGCGCTGGGTGCGGCGGTGACAGGTTGCGGCGCTCACACCGACCGTTTCGGCCAGCTCGGCATTGGTCAGCCGGCCGTTATTCTGCAGCAGACGCAATATCTTGAGGTCAGTACGATCGAGCCTGCCGGTCATGAAAGAATCTTCCGCATAATCGAGTGTCTTCGGAAGAAAGGATAATCTAGGTCGAATTCAATGCCAATATTACTGCATGGCATCCGGCAATTTTGAGAGCACATTTCCCGAGTCGGGTGGTAGGGCGTTCCCGCGCAATACCTGACCACCAAACGGGGACGACGATGCTGGAGAAATTCGCACGCTATCCGCTCACCTTCGGGCCTACCCATATCGAAAAGCTGGAGCGGCTGTCGCAGCATCTGGGCGGCAAAGTTGAGCTCTACGCCAAGCGGGAAGACTGCAATTCGGGGCTCGCGTTCGGCGGCAACAAGCTGCGCAAGCTCGAATACATTATCCCCGATGCGATCGCTTCCAATGCGGATACGCTGGTCTCGATCGGCGGCGTTCAATCCAACCACACCCGCATGGTTGCGGCCGTGGCGGCCAAGATCGGGATGAAGTGCCGCCTGGTGCAGGAAAGCTGGGTGCCGCACGAGGATGCCGTCTACGACCGCGTCGGCAACATCCTGCTCAGCCGTGTCATGGGCGCCGATGTGCGACTGGTCGATGAAGGTTTCGACATCGGCATTCGCCAAAGCTGGGAAGATGCGATTGCGGATGTGAAGGCGAAGGGCGGCAAGCCTTACGCGATTCCGGCGGGCGCCTCCGTGCATAAATACGGGGGGCTCGGCTATGTCGGCTTCGCCGAAGAGGTGAGGGCGCAGGAGAAGGCGCTTGGCTTTTCCTTCGATTACATCGTGGTCTGCACCGTCACCGGCTCGACCCATGCCGGCATGCTGGTGGGATTTGCCAAGGACGGTCGCGCGCGCAAGGTGATCGGCGTCGACGCCTCCTTCACCCCGGCGCAGACCAAGGCCCAGGTGCTCGACATCGCGCGCAACACTGCCGGCCTCGTCGAGCTTGGCCGCGAAATCGTCGAGGATGACTGTGTGCTGATCGAGGACTACGCCTATCCGGCCTATGGTGTTCCGTCGGAGGAGACCAAGGAGGCGATCCGGCTGTGCGCGCGCCTCGAAGGCATGATCACCGATCCCGTCTACGAGGGAAAATCCATGCAGGGCATGATCGATCTCGTGAACAGGGGATATTTCCCGAAGGGCTCGAAGGTGCTCTACGCCCATCTCGGCGGCGCGCCCGCGATCAACGGATACGCCTACGCGTTCCGCAATGGATGAGGCGGCGAATGGCCGGGACTACGCGTCGGCCGTCCGCACCAGCGCGAGCAGTTCATCGCCGTAATGTTCGAGCTTCTTGTCGCCAATGCCGGGGATGTTGCGAAGCTCGTTGAGTGACAAAGGCCGGGCGGCGGCGATGCCGTCGATGGTGGAATCATGCAACACGACATAGGCCGGCACGCCGCGGCTGCGCGCGATGTCGGAACGCCAGGCCCGGAGTGCCGCCTGCAGGTCGGCATCGGCAGGCTTGGTCTCCGCACGTGGCGCCAGATCGCCACGCCTTGATTTGGCGCGGCTGGCGCGAACGCGTGTCCCTGCCGGCGCCTCGCGCAGCATGACCGCGGTTTCTCCCTTCAGGACGCCGCGTGCGCTGTCCGTCAATTTCAGCGCGCCAAAGGCTTCGCTGTCCGCCCGCAGATGGCCCATGGCGACCAGTTGCCGGATCACGGCGCGCCATTGCTTTTCGTTGAGATCACTGCCGATGCCGAACACGGACAGCTTGTCGTGGCCGAACTGCGTGACACGCTCGGTCATGCGGCCGACCAGCACGTCTATCAGATGCATCGCGCCGAACCGTTGCCCGGTGCGATAGGCGCAGGACAGCAGCTTTTGCGCGGCGACCTTGCCGTCGCGAAGCTGCGGCGGCGAAAGGCAGTTGTCGCAATTGCCGCAATTATGGGACGTCGCTTCCTCGCCGAAATAGCCGAGCAGGCGGCCGCGCCGGCAGCCTGCGGTTTCCGCCAGCGCCACCAGCGCATCGAGCTTGCTGATCGAGACACGCTTGAAGGCGTCGGAGCCGGTGGATTCGTCGATCATGCGGCGCTGCTGCACGATGTCGGAAAGACCATAGGCCATCCAGGCGCTGGAGGGCTTGCCGTCGCGCCCGGCACGCCCGGTCTCCTGGTAATAGGCCTCGATGCTTTTCGGCAGGTCGAGATGTGCCACGAAACGAACGTCCGGCTTGTCGATGCCCATGCCGAACGCGATGGTGGCGACGATCACGACACCGTCCTCGTTGATGAAGCGATCCTGGTTGCGGGCGCGTATGCCCGCATCAAGTCCGGCATGATAGGGCAGCGCCGGAATGCCGGCCTTGGTCAGCGCATCAGCGGTATCCTCGACCTTGGCGCGGGACAGGCAATAGACGATGCCGGCGTCGCCCGCATGGCGCTCGCTGATGAAAGTCTTGAGCTGGGCCGGGGCGTTCTGCTTCTCGATGATCTCGTAGCGGATGTTCGGGCGGTCGAAGCTGGAGATGAAACTCGGCGCGCCTGATAGGCCGAGCCGGGTCACGATCTCCTTGCGCGTCATGTCGTCCGCGGTGGCGGTCAACGCAATGCGCGGAACGTTCGGGAAGCGCTCGGCGAGCACCGACAGGCCGATATATTCGGGACGGAAATCATGTCCCCATTGCGACACGCAATGCGCCTCGTCGATCGCAAACAGCGCGATATTGGCCTGTCCGAGCAAGGACAGGCAGCGTGGCGTCAGCAGCCGCTCGGGCGCGACATAGAGCAGGTCGAGGTCGCCGGCCAGCAGCCGCCGCTCGACTTCCGAGGCCTCATCAAACGACAGCGTCGAGTTCAGCACCGCCGCGTTGACGCCGGCCTCCAGAAGGCCCGCGACCTGGTCGCGCATCAGCGCGATCAGCGGCGACACCACGATGCCGCAGCCCTCACGCAGCAGTGATGGCAGTTGATAACACAGCGACTTGCCGCCGCCGGTCGGCATCAGCACCAGGCAATTGCCGCCTTCGGTCACGTGCCGGACGATTTCTTCCTGTGCGCCACGAAAGCCCGGCAGGCCGAATACGGAGTTCAACACCGACAGCGGGTCTGGAGCGTCGTCTCGGCGAAGGGCGGCGGGGGCAGGCATCAGGATTATGTCGTCCGATCGGGGGTCGCGCGCAGGCGCTCTTGAGACAGGAAGTCGAGACCAACGTCCATCATGGCACGTTCAATCCCGATTCGACACTGCCACGGGCGCGGTTGTGCGGGCTACTGCAAGGCAGATCTGCGGCAATTGCTGCTTCGTGAATGAACGGCGGCGCGCGATCTGTGTTAAAACGCGAGGCAACAGCAATAAACGCAAAGGGAGCGGATGACGAGAGCGTCCCGAATTATCGCCAGCATCGTTGCCGTCGTGCTGCTTGGCGGTGCGGCAGCCGCCTTTGCCGTCGTGTGGCGCCCGGCGATCGCGGCGGTCGAGCCGCCCGCGCCGCAGGCCTTCGATGCTGCACTCGTCAAACGAGGCCGCGAACTGGCGGCGATCGGCAATTGCAACAATTGCCACACCGCGGGTGGCGGCAGGAACTTTGCCGGCGGCCTGCCGGTGCCGACCCCGTTCGGCACGATCTTCTCCTCGAACATCACGCCGGATCCGGAGACGGGAATCGGGCGATGGTCAGAAGCCGCGTTTCAGCGCGCGATGCGCTCCGGAGTCGATCGTGAGGGCCGGCACCTTTATCCGACCTTCCCATACGACCACTTCACCAATGTCAGCGACGAGGATGACCGGGCGCTCTACGCGTTCCTGATGACGCGGCAGCCCGTCCGCGCGCCGGCACGCGAAAACCAGCTTTCCTTCCCGTTCAATCAGCGGCTCGCCATTGCCGGATGGAAACTGCTTTTCCTTCGTCACGGCACCTATCAGCCCGATCCGAAGCAAAGCGCTGAGTGGAACCGCGGCGCCTATCTGGTCGAAGGCCTGGCGCATTGCGGCGCCTGCCACACGCCGCGCAACGCGCTGGGCGCCGAGCGCAACAGCGCGCAGTTTTCCGGCGGCGATGTCGATAACTGGCACGCTTATGCGCTCAACGATCAGTCCCACGCGCCGGTGCCTTGGGACGCTGATGCCTTGTTCGCCTATTTGCGTGACGGCTGGCACCGTGACCACGGTACGGCGCGTGGGCCGATGGCGGAGGTGGTTGAAAATCTGTCCTCGGTTCCGTCAAGCGACGTCCGCGCCATCGCGGTCTACATGGCCGGCATATCGGGAGCGCCGACGCCGGATCGCAAGCGCCAGGACGAGGCCACGCTGGAAGCCAATGCGTCAGATAAGGCATCCTCCGCTTCCCAATCCAACGCGGCCGGTGCGTCGATCTACGCAGCCGCCTGCGCGTCATGCCATGCGAGCGGTCGGCCGCTGCCTTATGGCGGGATCAATCTGGCGCTCAGTACCGCGATCGCCAGCCCCGACCCGCGCAATCTCGCCAATATCGTATTATCAGGCGTTCAGGCCGTCGAAGGCGAAAGCAGCCCGATCATGCCCGGATTCGCCGCCAGCATGACCGATACGCAGGTTTCGGCCTTGCTGAGCTATCTACGTGCGCGGTTCAGCAACCAGCCGGCGTGGTCCGGCGTTGACAAGATCGTTCAGGACGCACGCCGCGCGCGGACTGCATCTCTCCTGACATCTCCGGCGCCGCGCAACGTATCTGCGGATCCTCAGCAGCGAGAAAAGCCATGATGACATTGAAGGTCAATGGTCGGGAACATCAGGTGGATGCCGATCCCGATACGCCGCTGCTCTACGTGCTGCGCGACGACATCAAGCTCAACGCCGCCAAATTCGGCTGTGGGTTGGGTCAATGCGGCGCATGCACTGTCATCGTCGACGGCAAGGCCGTGCTCTCCTGCGTAACGCCGATGATCTTGCTGGAAGGCAAGCAGGTCACGACGCTGGAAGGCCTCGGCACCATCGCAGAGCCCGCGCCGATCCAGCGCGCATTCATGGAAGAGCAGGCGGCGCAATGCGGCTATTGCATCGCCGGCATGATGATGAGGGCGCAAGCCCTGCTGCAGAGGAATTCCAAACCGACCGACGAGCAGATCCGCGCCGAGCTCGAGCCGCATCTGTGCCGCTGCGGCACCCATATGCGTATCCTGCGCGCGGTGCGTCGGGCCGCCCGGCTGATGGACACTGCGGAAGCATCGCCGGCAGCCAAAGGGAGCATCCAATGAATGCCCCGGTGATCCTCGATCGACGGCGCGTGCTTGCAGGCAGCGGCGCGCTGATCGTTAGCTTCTCGATTACCGGCGCGCTTGCGCAGCAGCAGGACGCGCCCGCTGCGGCACCCCCGCCGAGCCCGCCCGGCAGTTTGAAGACGTCGCCCTATCTCGATTCCTGGATTCGAATCGACGGCAATGGCGGCATTACCGTATTCACCGGCAAGGCCGAAATCGGTCAGGGCTTCAAGACGGCGTTTCAGCAAATTGCGGCTGAGGAGCTTGACGTTCCCTTTGCTTCGTTAAAAGTCGTCACCGCCGATACCAAACTTACCGCCAACGAGGGTTATACGTCCGGCAGCAATTCCGCCAAGGACAGCGGCACCGCGATCCAGAACGCGGCGGCTCAAGTGCGTGCGCTGTTGATCGCGGAAGCCGCCACGCGGCTCGATCTGCCGGTCGAAAACTTGCGAACCGAAAATGGTGCTGTCGTCGCGCCCGATGGTAGGCGTTTGAGCTACGGCGAACTCGTCGCCGCCGACATGCTGCATGTGCAGGCGCAGCCGAAGTCGAAATTGAAGGACCCGGCCACTTTCAAGGTCATGGGCCAGTCCATACCGCGCGTCGATATCCCGGCAAAAGTCACCGGCGGCGCGGCGTACGTCCAGGATATGCGGCTGCCCGGCATGGTGCACGCCCGAATCGTGCGGCCGCCGAGCTACGGCGCACAATTGACCGAGTGCGATACGTCCGCCGTCGAGAAGCTGCCCGGCGTCGTCAAGATTGTGCGTGACGGTAACTTCCTTGCGGTGGTCGCGGAAAAGGAATTCCAGGCGATCAAGGCGATGAACGTGCTTGCCACGGCCGCGAAGTGGAAGGTAGCGGCGAGCCTGCCGAAGCAGGATGATCTGTTCAAGGTGTTGACCGCCCTGCCTTCGCAGGACACGACCATTTTTGAACGCAGCAATCCCGCGGCCGCAGGCCAGAAAACCATCGAGGCGACCTATACGCGGCCCTATCAGGCTCACGGATCGATCGGTCCCTCCTGCGCCGTAGCGCAATGGATCGACGGTGCGATGACGGTGTGGACGCATACGCAAGGCGTCTATCCCGATCGTCAGGGCATTGCGGAAATGCTGCGCGTGCCGCCGGCCAGTGTTCGCCTGATCCATGTCGAAGGTTCCGGCTGCTATGGCCATAATGGCGCCGACGATGCCGCGGCCGACGCCGCGCTGATCGCGCGTGCATTGCCGGGCCGCCCCGTTCGCGTGCAATGGATGCGCGAGCAGGAGCATGCCTGGGAGCCGTTCGGGCCGGCGATGGTGACGAAGCTCAAGGCTTCGCTCGATAGCAACGGCAAGATCGCCGACTGGCATTTCGACGTCTGGAGCAATACGCATTCGATGCGGCCGGGCGGCGCCGGATCGATGCTGGCGGCGCAGCACATGGCGCAGCCGTTTGCCTTGCCGGCGCCCAAGCCGTTACCGCTACCTGAAGGCGGCGGCGATCGCAACGCGATCCCATTCTACAATTTTCCCAGCGCGCGCGTCGTGCATCACTTCATCCCTGCGATGCCGCTGCGGATTTCGGCGATGCGCGCACTCGGCGCCTATCACAATGTGTTTTCGATCGAGAGCTTCATGGATGAACTCGCCGCGCTCGCCGGTGCAGACCCGGTCGAGTTCAGATTGAAGCATCTCGACGATTCGCGCGGCCGCGACGTGATCGAAAAGGCGGCGCAGGGTTTTGGGTGGAAGACCAGCCAAAAGCCGCCGGAGAATCGCGGCTACGGTTTTGCCTTTGCGCGTTACAAGAATCTGGCGGCCTATTGCGCCGTTGCATCCGAGGTCGAAGTGAACCGCGAGACCGGGCGCCCGCGCCTGGTGCGGGCAGTGGCTGCGGTCGATAGCGGCCAGGTGATCAATCCGGACGGGCTGACCAACCAGATCGAGGGCGCAATCGTGCAGTCGATGAGCTGGACGTTGTACGAAAGCGTTACCTTCGACGACACTGGGATTACCAGCGTCGACTGGCAGACCTATCCGATCCTGCGTTTCAATTCAGTCCCCGAAAGCATCCAGGTTCACATCATCAACCGGCCGGGCCAGCCGTTCCTCGGCAGTGGCGAAACCGGGCAGGGACCGGCGGCGGCATCGATTGCAAACGCCATAGCGAATGCGACAGGAAAGCGGCTGCGGAATTTGCCGTTGACGCGTAAGCGCATCAAGGATGCGATCGATGCGTGAGGGGGCCTACTGGTAGCTCGCCACGATATCCGACACCGCGCGTTCGAGCTGTTTTGCGGTGGCGCATTGCCGGACGACGGTGCAGAAGGTCGAATAGCGCGGCATTTCGGAATCGCCCCAGCCCCAGGCCATGCGGCCCTCCGGATTGAGCCACACCAGCCGCTTCGATCGCTCGGCGATGCGCCGCAGGATGTCGGCGCGGGGATCGAGATTGTTGCTGCGGGCATCGCCGAGCACGATCACGGTGGTTTGCGGCGTGATCGCGCTCATCCAGCCGTGCTCGAAATCGTCGAGCGAGCTGCCGTAATCGGATGAGCCGAAACCGACCTTGGACATGATCTCGGCCATCGCCTCTTCCGGCGATTTGGATTCCAGGATGTCGCTGACCTCGATCAGATGGCCTGAGAACGCAAACGAGCGGACGTCGTCCACGACCTCGTGCAGGCTGTGGATCAGCAGCAGGAAAAAATCCGAAACCCGCGCCACCGAGCCCGAGACGTCGCAGAGCGCAACGATCTTCGGCCGGTCGCGATGCCGGCGTTTCCAGGCGGTGAGGAACGGCACGCCGCCCCAGGCGGCGTTGCGGCGGATGGTGCGGCGAACGTCGAGATGGCCGCGGCGCTGCCGCTTGCGCGGCTTGGAGTAACGTTCGCGCAGCCGGCGCGCGATCTGGCGAATCAGGCGCCGCATCTGCTCGACCTGCCGCGGTTCGATCCGCGACAGCGGCGCATTAGCCAAAATTTCGTTGCGCAGGTTTTCGGCTTCCTCCCGCCCGTACAGCAGCAGCGCCTGCGAGACGGTGTCGCGGACCGTGCCGCGCAACCCGTCGAGCGCATTGGTCAGCCGTTCCGCCAGCGCCGGATTGGTCGCCGTGAGATTGTCGAGATCGTCGCGCAGGCGCTCGATACCCATCTGGTCGAGGATGCGGTTGGAGAAGATGCCGCGCTGGGTGAAATAGCGGATGTCGGACAGCGAGGCCGCGCTTGCCGCGTTGGCGATCGCCGCAGAAATCTGGTTACGGTCTTGGGACAGCAGCATCTGGGCAAGCGGACCGAGCCCGTCAGCCTGCTCGTCGCCGCCGCTAGCGTCGCCGGGCGAGTCGGAGTCTGCATTTGATCCCGCAGAATCCTGCTCGTCGCTCTTGCCGTTCTCACGCGGCGGCTGCGGCTCGGGCTGATCGAAGAACAGATCGAAACAATCGCCGAGCGCCTTCTTCTCGTCCTGGGTCTTGGCGAGCGTCAGCAGGAATGTGTCGCGCAGGATGGCGCGATCGGTGAAGCCGATCCTGGAGACCGCCCGCATCGCATC
>Ga0268266_10001397_pt1 | contig 28929 bp, 29 predicted proteins | sample KBSS13metaG_FD_190356 | JGI IMG/M metagenome (GOLD analysis project Ga0268266, IMG submission 190356) | Switchgrass rhizosphere microbial communities from Kellogg Biological Station, Michigan, USA - KBS S1-3 metaG (SPAdes) (version 2) | ecosystem: Host-associated > Plants > Roots > Rhizosphere... | reverse complement strand
GTCGTCTCCTCGAACCGGGCGAGGCCCGGCCCGAGGAACGGGACGATGTAGCGCTCGGCGATGTAGTCCAGGCGGGGGCCGCCGATGGCCGCCTCATATTCCATGATGCGCTGGATCGCCGGCGAACGGGCCATCACCTCAAGGAAGCGGCGCAGGCCGACTTTCATTTTCTCGGCCGGGTCGGTCAGCGGCCCCAGATCGTCCAGCCGCCAGGTATCGTTGACGCGCCCCAGGCCGAAATCGATGGCGGCCCGCCAAAGCGCGTCCTTCGAACCGAAATAGTGATGCACCAGGTTATGGCTGACGCCGATCTGCCGGTTCAGCTCGCGCACCGACACGCCGTCATAGCCACGCTGGGCAAAGGCTTCGAGCGCGGCCTCCAGGATCGTCTCCTGCGCGTCGGCCGCGTTGCCCGGAACCTTCGCCACGTTCTCCGCCACGACGCTTTTGCGACCCGCCATCATGCCTCACTTGTCATATGTCAAGGAATCTCTTGACAGGTGTCAAGACGCTACGGTAGCACTTGTCACGTGTCAAGCGTGCGGCCGAAACCGCACCTGGAAATAGCATGCAGGGAGGATCGCATGGCGTCATCCGGATCACGTCCGCTGGAGGGCAAGGTCGCCTTGGTCACCGGCGCCAGCCGGGGCATCGGCAAGGGGATCGCGATCGAGCTCGCCGTCGCCGGCGCCACCACCTACATCACCGGGCGCACCGTTAAGCCCCAACCCGGTTCCGCCGTCAGCCTGACCGAGGCAGTCGAAGAGATGGCGTGGCTGGGCGGCAAGGGAATTGCGATGCCGTGCGACCATACGGACGACGACGCGGTGCAGTCGGTCTTCGACCGGATCGCCGCCGAGCACGACCGTCTCGACATACTGGTCAACAACGCCACGGCAATGGACGACTATCACGATTCCATCGGCAAGCCGTTCTGGCTGCTGTCGCCATCGGTCTGGGACAGCACGATGAATGTCGGGCTGCGCTCGGCCTTCATCGCCACTCAGAAGGCGGCGCCGCTGATGGTGGCCCAGGGCGGTGGGCTGATCGTCAATGTCTCGTCGATCGGCTCGAAGGAATATCTGCTGTCGGTGCCCTACGGCTCCTGCAAGGCGGCGCTCGACAAGCTGACCCATGACACGGCGATCGAGCTGACACCACACAACGTGATGGTCACGTCGATCTGGCCCGGTCTCGTCATGACCGAACCGCTTCTCCTCGTCGCCGAGAAGAAGCCGGACGGCCGCATGGAGCTGATGGGGGTCGATCTGCGTGTCGCCGAAACGGCGCGCTTCTCGGGCCTCGCGGTGGTGGCCATCGCGACCGATCCGAATCCGATGCGCTATGCCGGCCAGCCGCTGATCTGCGCCGAGCTCGCCCACCAGTACGGGTTCGCCGATCTCGACGGCAACATGCCGCCGGTGGTCAGGACCAATGCCGACGTGTTCGCCGGGCTGGACGATATCCCGCCGCTGTATGCCGGCCTCTACAAGGCGCCGCTGGCGGCGGGGCAGGTCGCCGGGTCAAAGCTCGGCATCCGGCTGGTGCGCGACGCGGCGGGAAAGCTGCGCACAGCGGCGCTTGAATAAGAAGCGGTTCACAAAGTGATGGGCGCGCGGTGACGGGCAAGCAGCGCCCCGAACGGCTAGGTCGCCCACGATGACCGGACGGATTCGCTCAGCGGACTGTCCAACGGGGAGGAAACGATGTCCGCACGTTCGACAATGGCGCTCGGCGCCATAACGGTGATGGCTGCCCTGACGACGGGCTCCCGGCCCGCGGCGGCGCAATCCGATCAGCCGGCGGCGGCGGCCAGTGCAGGGCTTGAGGAAATCGTCGTGACGGCGCGGCGCCGGGAAGAACGGCTGCAGACAGTGCCCATCGCCATCACCGCCTTCACCCAGACAGAGCTTGACCAGAAACATGTCGAGCAGCTGCGCGACCTGTCCAAGAGCGTGCCGTCGCTGGCGGTGAGCCAGACTTCGTCGGACCCGAACTCGTTCTTTTCCGGCCAGGTCAGGCTGCGCGGCCTCGCCGGCACCGAGATCTATTTCGCCGACGTGCCCTTGAGCGGCACCGACTACAACAACGCGACCGGCCTGACGCATGGCCTGTCGCCGGGATTCTATTACGACCTGGAGACGGTCGAGATCGACAAGGGCGCGCAGGGCACCCTGTTCGGCCGGCCTTCGATCGGCGGACTGATCTCGATCCAGCCGAAGCGCCCGACCAACGAACTGCAGGGCTATCTCCAGACCACCTTCGGTAACTATGGCGACAAGGAGGTCGAGGGCGCGGTCAATATACCGGTGATCCCGGACAAGCTGCTCGTGCGGATCGCCGGGCAGATGCAGAAGCGCGACGGCTATACCAAGAACCTCGAGGACGGCTCGTACCTGGACGACCGCGACTATTATGCCTGGCGCGTCGGGGTCACGCTCAGGCCGACCGACGATTTCGAGAATTACCTGCTCTATGACGGCTATTGGCAGGATTCGCATGGTGCCTCGAACATGCTGGCCAGCATCAACCCGAAATTCCCGTTGATCGGATATGGCCCCACCGGCCCGGTGCCGCTGAATTCGCCCGCATGCTTTGCCACTGTAACGCTTTCCGCGACAGGCGTCGGCACTGTGCCCGGGGGCTGCGGCAGTCTCTATTTCGGCGCCTTCCCGACATTGCCGGCCCTGCTGGCCCAGCAACAGGCACTGGGCCCCCGGACGATCCTGGGGCGGCCGTCGAGCGAGATCGGCAAGGACTATTTCTACGGCATCACCGATATCGCGACCTGGGACATCACCGATAGCCTGTCGCTCAAGAACATCGCCGCGGCGCGGGTTTTCAAGCAGCTGGGTGTCGATGATTTCACCTCGATCGGCCTGCCGATCGCGATCTTCGGCTTCCCCGGCAACAATCACGGCTGGAACAACAACGAGGCCCAGTACACCGAAGAACTGCAGCTGTCCGGCAAGGCGCTCAATGACCGGCTGGACTGGCGGGTCGGCGGCTTCCTGCTGTTCGACCATCCCTTGGGCGACACGACCATCGTGCTGGACGGGCTCGGCTCGACCATCTTCAACCATTACAATGAGAGCTCGCGCAGCCAGGCGGTCTTCGCCCATGCGATCTACGACTTGTCGGACTGGGTCCCCAACCTGCGCTTCACCGCAGGCTATCGCTATACCTGGGACTTCGATTCCCTCTCCGAGCGATCGACGGCGCCGAACGACGAGATTACGCGCGGACCTGGCGGGATCGCCAACAACTGCAACGTGCCGATCCACGACAATAACTGCCTGAGCCAAGTGAATTCGCACTTCAGCTCATATGGCTGGAACCTGGGCCTCGACTATCAATGGACGCCGCAGACGCTGGTCTATGTCCGCGCCGGCAACGCCTATCGGCCCGGCGGCTCGATCCTGGCGGTCGAGGCGCCGTACAACAAATACCAGCCCGAGCATGTGACCGACGTCGAGCTGGGCATCAAGACAGATTACGAACTGATGGGGGTGCGCGGCCGGACCAACGCCGACATCTATCACACCGACTATAAGGCGATTCAGGTATCGATCGACATCACCGCCCCGAGCCAGGTCCCAGGCCAGCCGCCGTCGGTGGTACCGATCACCGCCAATGCCGCCAGCGCCTATCTGGAAGGCGCCGAGATCGAGCAGACCTTCAACCTGCCCTACGGCATCGATCTGGAGGCCCACGGTTCGTACATCTACACGCACTATGACAGCTATCCCCAGGCCTTCGGCCAGGTGGGGTCGCCCCCGTTCCAATATATCCCGCTGTTCCAGCTCGGCGTGACGCCGACCTGGCACCTGCCGATCGATCCAGCCTGGGGTGAGATGTCGGCCTCGATCTCCTGGTCCTGGTACGGACATCAGTCGACCAGCCCGCTGGCGAACGAGCCGTTGAACTATCAGCCGCACTACCAGAATTTCGACATACGGGCGGACTGGACGAATATCTTCCAGCAGCCGTTCGACCTGGCCTTCTTCATGACCAACGTGACGGACAACCTGCATGTTGTGGGCGTGATCCCGCTGCAGACCTCGGCCGGATTCAGCTCCGTCGCCTACAACGCACCCAGGATGTTCGGCTTCTCGCTGAAATACCGGTTCGAGGCGGCGAAGGAGGAAGCGGCGCCGGCCGCACCCTATACGCCGCCCGCGCCGCAGGCAGTCGCGCCGGCGCCGCGCAGCTATCTGGTGTTCTTCGATTTCGACAAATCCGACCTGACAGCCCAGGCGACTGGGATTGTCGATCAGGCGGCGAAGAATACCGAGGGAGCCAAGGTCACCCGCCTCACCGTCACCGGCCACACGGATACGGTGGGTTCCGATGCCTATAATATGCGTCTCAGCCGCCGTCGGGCGGAATCGGTGGCAGCCCGGCTGGAGAAGGATGGCGTCCCAGCGTCCGAGATCGAGATCGTCGCTAGGGGCAAACGCGATCTCCTTGTCCCGACCGCCGACGGCGTGAAGGAACCGCAGAACCGGCGCGTTCAGATCGTCTATGATGGCGGGGCGAACTCATAAATGGGGAGGACCCAATGCGGGGATTGAAGGGCAAAGTCGCGACCATTGCCGGCGCGGCGACGGGCATCGGCAAGGCGACGGCGATCCGGCTCGCGGAGGAAGGCGTGTCGCTCGTACTGGGCGACATCAATATCGCCGGTGTCGAGGCGGTGGCGGCCCAGGTGAACGCAGCCGGCGGCAACGCGGTCGCGGTGCACTGCAACATCGCCGACGACGAATCGGTCAAGGCGCTGGTCGACCTGGCGGTGAAGACCTATGGCGGCCTGGACTTCATGCATGCCAACGCGGCCGACCTGAAGGTCGTGCTGTCCGACACCAATGCGGTCGACGTGCCGCTGGAGGTGTTCGATCGGACCATCGCGGTCAATCTGCGCGGTCATCTGCTGTGCACCCGCCACGCCATTCCCGAGTTTCAGAAGCGCGGCAGCGGCGCCATCGTCTATACCTCCTCGGCCGCTTCTTACGCCGGCGAGCCGGAGCGCGTGGCCTATGGCGTCTCCAAATCCGGCATCAACGCGCTGATGCGCCACGTCGCCTCGCGCTGGGGCAAGGAAGGCATCCGCGCCAACGCCATCGCGCCGGGCGTGGTCATTACCGAAGCCACACGCACGGGCATTCCGGACGAGATGAAGCAGATGATCCTGGCGATGAGCCGCAGCACCCGCCTCGGCCAGCCGGAGGACATCGCCGCGATGGTGGCGATGCTGTTCTCCGACGACGGCGAATGGATCAACGGCCAGGTGGTCAGCGTGGACGGCGGGGTGATCCTGCGGGGGTGAGCTGCGCGCCCTGATGCCAGCCCATTGAACCGCCCCACCCTTTGCGCTTCAATCGCCGCCCATCGCACGGAGCGCCGCCATGTATCGCCTTCATGACAACATGTCCTCGGGCAACGCCTACAAGGTGCGGCTGCTGCTGACCCAGCTCGGCATTCCGTTCGAGCGGATCGAGTACGATGTCGACAAGGCGGAGACGCGAACGGCGGAATTCCTGGCCAAGAATCCGAACGGGCGGATCCCGGTGCTGGAGCTGTCGCCGGGGCGGTTCCTGCCGGAGTCGAATGCCATCCTGTGCTATCTGGCAGAGGACACCCATTTCCTGCCGGCCGACCGGCTGCAGCGGGCGCATGTGATGCAGTGGCTGTTCTTCGAGCAGTATAATCACGAGCCCAATGTCGCGACCGTGCGCTTCTGGATCACCCACAAGGTCGAGATGACCGAGTTCCGCAAGATCGCGCTGCCGGTCAAGCGCAAAGACGGCATCGCCGCGCTGGGGGTGATGGAGCAGCATCTGACCGGCCGCGAATGGTTCGTCGGCACCGCCTATTCGATCGCCGATATCGCGCTGTATGCCTATACCCATGTCGCGCCGGAGGGCGGCTTTGACCTCGAGCCGTTCCCCGCCATCCGCGCCTGGATGAGGCGGGTCGCCGCCGAGCCCAACCATGTGCTGATCACCGATGCCAATGTCGGGGGGCTGCGCTGAAGGATTGGGCGAACACTTAATTTAGGTGTTGGGCAGCGGCCGCTGACCGCTTATTCATTTTCCCGCGTCGTTGCATGCAAGAGCAGCGATGACAGGTACACAGGGACAAGGGGAAGGCTCGCATGAAACTGGCTCGCTGCGCGCGGAACGGCGCGATTTTCTGGGGGGTCGTCGACAAGGCCGGGACCTCGGTGCGGCGGATTTCCGGCACCCCGGCCGACTGGGCCCCGGCGCTGACCGGCGGCGCCGGCGAAAGCGCGCTCAATTTCACCGGCGAGAGCGTCGCGCTCGGCGACGTACACTTGCTGCCGCCGATCGAGCCGACCAACCAGGTCTTCGTCGTCGGCGCCAATTACCTGAAGCACCTGCAGGAGCTGAAGATGGAGCCGCCGAAGGCGCCCATCGCCTTCCTGAAATCGAACCGGGCGCTGATCGGCGCCCATGACGACATGCATCATTCGCCGATCACTACCCAGCTGGATTACGAGGTCGAGCTGGTTGCCGTGATCGGCCTGCCGATCGCCGACCGCAACAACCCGATCCCGAGCGTTCTGGGCTACACCGTCGGCAACGATGTCTCGGCCCGCGACCTGCAGAGGAGCGGCATCGGCTTCGACCTGTTCTCGGCCAAGAGCCTGGACAAGACCACCGGCCTTGGCCCCTGGATCGTCACCCGCGACGAGTTCGGCGACGGCACGCCCGACATCGGCATGAAGCTGACGGTCAATGGTGAAGTCCGCCAGAACGCCCGCACGGGGGAGATGACATGGAAGCTGGATGTCATCCTGCCCTATGTCGACCAGCGCGCCGCGCTGATCCCCGGCGACGTCGTCTTCACCGGCACACCCGAGGGCGTCGCCTGGGCGAGCGGCCGTTTCATGAAGCCGGGCGACATCGTCGAAGCCAGCCTGGAAGGCATCGGCGCAATCCGCAACACAGTAATCGAAGGGCGATAATTTGCTCGCTATATGACATGTTATAATATAACTAAATGCTTTCGGGAGTTTTTCCCGACATAAATCTAAAATAATTTCGTCATCATTTGACGATACTTCGCGGTGTAATTTAGTCGGACCATTATAACAAAACGGATGGATCTGACCGATGAAGACATCGCTGATGGCGTTGGGCCTCATGGCCACGACTTTGACCGGCCCGGCCTTGGCGGCCGAGGGCCCGGTTCCGACCGGGATTCCCAAGCTGGACCATGTTTTCATCATCATGATGGAAAATCATGGCTATGCCGAAATCATCGGCAATCCGAACACGCCGTTCATCAATGCCTACGCCAAGAACGTCAATCTGGCGGCCAACTATTTCGCCGTCGCCCACCCCAGCCTGACCAACTATCTGGAAATCGCCGGCGGCTCCAATTTCGGCGTGCTGTCGGACAATAATCCCGACTGGCACAACGCCAACTGCCAGACCAACCTGAAAACCGGCAAGGCCAACGACGAGTCGACGTCGGACCCGATCTGCCCGATCGCCGGCACCGGCACCGATGCCCCGACCCCGGCGATCGACTTCACCAACGAGACCTCGGGCCCGCCCGGTGACTTCAACATCGACGGCAAGGAATCCATTCCGGCAGCCAAGGGAACATCGGGCAAGACGATTGCCGACCAGCTGATGGCCAAGGGCCTGAGCTGGAAATCCTATCAGGAGAGCCTGCCGCTGACCGGCGCCGACAAGGTCGACAACGCCGACGGCACGTTCAGCAACCTGACAGACTTCACCAAGTACAAGCCCTACCTCAAGCCACGCGCCTCGCAGAAGGACTTGGTCAATCTCTACGCGGTGAAGCACAATCCATTCGCCTTTTTCGCCAGCACGCAGAGCAAAGAAAACCTGACCAAGACAGTGAGTTTCGACCAGCTCTATACCGACCTCGCGACCGGCACCGTGCCGAACTACTCCCTCGTCGTGCCCAACCAGTGCAACGATCAGCACGGCCGCGACAATGCCGGCGCCTATTGCGAAGAAGATCCGAACGACAATGGCGAGCTGTCGGGCCTGAACCCGGTCCTGATGCAGTTGGGTGACGTGACAATGCATCGTCTCGTCGAAGCCATCCACGCGTCACCGGTCTGGAAGTCGAAGACCAGCAAGTCCGCGATCGTCATCGTGTGGGACGAGAACGACTACTTCCCCGGCATCAAGAACAATGTCGTGGCGACAGTCGACACCAACTATGGCGTCCGCGGTGTCACCAGCAACAAGCGCTACACGCACTTCTCGCTGCTGAAGTCGGTCGAGGGCGGATTCGGGCTGCCCTGCCTGAACCATGCCTGCGACGCCAACACCGTGGCGATGACAGACCTGTTCAAGGCGAAGTAAGCCAGGCGAAACAGCCACTGGTCTGCCCACGATCAGCCCCGGGAGCCGCCCGCTCCCGGGGCTTTTTCGCACGCGTCGGCTGCGCTAAACATGCTGCATTGCAAAATGCGGAGATCCTCGCCATGCACCTCAAGGACAAAGTCGCCATCGTCACCGGGGCCGCAAGCGGCATCGGCAAGGAAATCGCCGCGACTTATGTCCGCGAAGGCGCCAAGGTCGCGATCGCCGACCTGAACCAGGCGGCGGCCGACGCGGTCGCAGCCGAACTGGGCGGGCCGGAGCACGCCATTGGCATCGCCATGGACGTGACCAGCGAAGAGCAGGTCGACGCCGGCACAGCCAAGGCGATCGCCACCTTCGGCCGGCTGGACATATTGGTCAGCAATGCCGGCATCCAGATCGTCGCCCCGGTCGAGCAGTTCGAGTTCGCCAAATGGAAGCAGATGCTGGCGATCCACCTGGACGGCGCGTTCCTGACCACCCGCGCCGCCCTGCGCCAGATGTATACGCAGCCATCGGGCGGCAGCGTGATCTATATGGGCTCGGTCCATTCAAAGCAGGCATCGATGCTGAAGGCGCCCTATGTCACCGCGAAGCACGGTCTGCTGGGCCTTGCCAAGGTGGTGGCCAAGGAAGGCGCGGCGCATAACGTGCGCACCAACGTCATCTGCCCCGGCTTCGTCTACACCCCGCTGGTCGCCAAGCAGATACCTGAGCAGGCCGCGCAGTTCGGCATCTCCGAGGACGAGGTGGTCAAGAAGATTATGCTGAAGGACACGGTCGACGGCGAATTCACCACCGTCGAGGACGTCGCCGAAGCCGCCGTCTTCCTCGCCGCCTTCCCCACCAACGCGCTGACTGGCCAATCGATGATCGTGAGCCACGGCTGGAGCATGGAGTAGCTTTCGGGCCTACAGCGGCCGGTGTATCAATACCCACCCCGTCATTCCCGCGAAGGCGGGAATCCAGAGCCGGATGCACATGAATTCAACGCCAAGGCGCCAAGACGCCAAGTGCACCAAGGAAATCCGATTTACCTTGGCGCTTCCTTGGCGTCTTTGCGCCTTGGCGGTTGGATTTCTGGATTCCCGCCTTCGCGGGAATGACGGCTGAGAAGAAACATTCAGCCTGAGCACCCTTCATGAAACCCGCCAACACTGTCCTCTCGCGCTATGGCGCGACGATCTTCGAGACGATGTCGATGCTGGCGCGCCAGCACAACGCGATCAATCTGGGCCAGGGTTTCCCGGAAGGGTGCGAGCCGCGCGAGATCGTCGAGCAGGCGGCCAAGGCGACGCTCGAGGAAAGCAACCAGTATCCCTCGATGATGGGCATTCCGCAGCTGCGCCAGGCGGTGGCGGCGCATGACCGGGATTTCTACGGGCTGGAGCTGGACTGGCAGACCGAGACGTTGATCGTTTCGGGCGGGACCGAGGCGTTGGCCTGCTCGCTGCTGGCGCTGATCGATCCGGGCGACGAGGTGGTGGTGATCGAGCCGATCTACGACACCTATCTGCCGATGATCGAACTGGCCGGCGGCGTGCCCAAAATCGTGCGGCTGAAGCCCCCGGAATGGAAGCTGCCGCTCGACGAGTTGGCCGCCGCCTTCGGCCCGAAGACCAAGCTGATTCTCTTCAACTCGCCGATGAACCCAACCGCCAAGGTGTTCACCCGGACCGAACTCGACGCCATCGCGGCCCTCGTTTCCAAATACGACACCTATGCGATCTGCGACGAGGTCTATGAGCATCTGGTGTTCGACGGGGCCAAGCATGTGCCGCTGATCACGCTGCCGGGCATGCGCGATCGCACCATCCGCATCGGTTCGGCCGGAAAGACCTTCTCGCTGACCGGCTGGAAGGTGGGCTATGTCGTGGCGGCGCCGGCGCTGATCCAGCGGGTGGTCAAGGCCCACCAGTTCATGGTCTTCACCACTCCGCCCAATCTGCAGCATGCCGTCGCCCATGGCCTGAGCAAGGAGCGCGCCTTCTTCACCGACTTCACGGCGACCATGCAGGCCAAGCGCGACCGGCTGCGCGGCGGGCTGGAGGCGGCTGGCTTCGCCGTCGCGCCCTGCCACGGCACCTATTTCATCAATGTCGATATCGGCTCAGTCGCCTTCCAAGGCGACGACGCCGATTTCTGCCGCGACATCATCGAAAAGGCAGGCGTCGCCGCGATCCCGATGAGCGCCTTCTATGTGACCGAGCCAGACACCAGCACGGTCCGCTTCTGCTTCGCCAAGCCCGACCCGATGCTGGACGAAGCAATCGTGCGGCTGAAGAAGAGGTTCGGAAAGTAGGGTGGGAAAGCGGAGCGTATCCCACCATTCGGTACATCGGTTTGCGCCGGATGCCGCGCCAAGCGCGGCTGGTGGTATACGCTACGCTTTCCCACCCTACGCCATTTCCCTCTCCGCTAGGGCGGCACGAAAGACATCCTGATTACGCAGGACGAAGCCGTCGCGCGCCTCACGGAACTGGTCGATGAAGCGGGCGCCCTCGTTGCGCAGCCGGTCCGAGGTCCAGCCATGCGGGCGGCCTTCGGTGATGGCGTAGGAGATGTCTTCGATCACCTGGAACAGCATGGCGTTGCTCGCCGCGGTCACCGCTTTCAGCGCCGTCTTGTAGTCTTGGATGTCGGGCAGGCCGGGGAAAAGGCGCTCCATGATGCCGTACTCGTTCCAGGCGAATTTCAGCTGGGGCGACAGGCCGGGATTGCCGTGGATCCAGCCGGTGAGGCGGAGCAGGCCGGTCAGCGCCTGGAAGTATTCGTCGACCCTGGGGTCGAGATAGTCGTAATCCGGGTCGCAGACGTCGCCCTTGAGCCTCCCGGCCTTGGCCAGCACATCCTTGATCGGCGTGCCGTCATAGGGAAGCATCCGGCAGAAGGCGGCCGACGCCGAGCCGTCGCCGGCGATCTGGCGCAGGAAGGCGACATTGTCGCGGACTGAATCGAAGGTCGTCGACGGGTCGAACAGCATGAAGCCAAACTCGTAGACCAGGCCGAGCGACTTCAGGATTTCGACTGCGCGCAGGTTCTCAGCGACGGTGATGTCCTTGTTCAATGTCTCCAGCCCGTCATCACTGCCGGATTCCAGACCCATATAGACGTAATAGAGCCCGGCCTCCTTCATCTCGGCGAACAGCACCGGATCGACCGCATCGGCGCGGCAATTGATCTTCCAGATCACCTTGCCGGCAAGGCCTGCCCCATGGAGCTCGGCGAGGAATTCGCGGGTCCAGCGCTGCCACACCGGGCCGAACAGCGGGAAATCGTCGTCCTGGAACAGGAAGATGGTGATGCCGCGCTCGTCATGGAGCATGCGCATCTCACGTACGATCTCGGCAGGCTTGCGGGTGCGCACCACCTTGCCCGGCGCCGACCGATAGAAGACATGGATCGAGCAGAATGAGCAGGTGCGCACGCAGCCCCGGCTGGCCAGGATAGGCAGCGCCTTGCGCCCCAGCACCACCATCGGGCGGTAGCTGCGCTCAGGATATGGCAGGTCGTCCAGGTCCCGCACCAGCGGGCGCAGCGCATTGGCGATCACCTCCTCGCCCGACTTGAAGGCGATCCCCAGCAGGAAGCGCCAGTCGCCGCCGGCCTCGATCGTGTCGACCAGTTCGACCAGGGTCGCCTCGCCCTCGAAGCGGACGACGCTGTCGAGCTCGGGGATCAGCTCCAGCGCATGCTGGTAAGAGAGGCTGGGGAAATGGCCGCCGATGGTGAAGTGGCAGTCGATGCCGTTCGCCCGCAAATAGCGGATCAGCTCACCGAAACGGTGAACGTAGAACTGGAAGATCAGCGAGAAGCCGACGACGATCGGCGCCTCCCGCCTGATGACCTCCAGGATCGTCCTATGATCCTCCTGGAAATCGACGATCGTTACCTTGCGGCCCTCGCGCCGAAGCGTGGCGGCGAGGTAGCCGAGGCCCAGATTCTCCTGTTCCTGGAAGCCGACGAGCACAACGCGGCCGGCCCGTTGGACATGTGACATGCGGACATGTGACATCATTTGCGGCTCCGTCCCGGGACGGCCGCTTATAACGGTATTCATGGCGCACTCCTCATCTGGGTGCAGCGATCGATTTTACGGGAAATGCGCCGAGGGCTTCGCGGCGCTCCCACCGCGAAGCCCTCGACCCGGGACGTGTCAGGTCCGCTTGCGGATCCCGCCGAGGAGCTTATCCACAGCGGCGATCTTCGCCTGGTAGATGTTTTTTTGCAGTTCGAGCTGCACCTCGATCACGGCGCCGCGATTGATCTCCCCCAGCTCCTGCAGGATCCAGGGACTGATCGGGTCGGTGAACCAGCGCCAGTTGAAAATCAGGTCAGAATCGAGCTCTTCCGCTTTCAGTAATTCGGGCATCGGTCATCTCCACCTGCATAATGTCTATTGGTTATTGTTTTGGGTACGCGATGGGCCGCGCGAAGACTCGCGTGGGTGGACTTCGACTGCAGAAATCGGCAGCCGGCATTCTTAGTCTATGAGTCAAACCTCAAAGAGTCCACAAGTTTTATTACGATACACCTTGTGTCTACCGATGGATCATAAATCGGATTCTGATTTACCTGGCTATTCTATCGAATTTTCTACGAATCTTCAGGACTAGTACTCAATTTTGACTAGTATTGACTGCGCGTTCTTTTATCCGGGCGAAAAGTACAGAACGGCTTTCCGCTTTGCGATCCGCACCACGGAAATGTCTCCGGCCACGGCTTAGCGAATTCCGTTGATCCGCCGCCCGGCAGCCCGCAAAACTGCCGCGCACGCTCATCGGCGGGAAAACCGGATGCTTCGTCTATCGGCCGTTCTTTTCGCAGGCCTCGCGGCAGCTTCCATGCCGCTGCACGCCGCCACGTCCCTGCACCCGCTCGCCTGCCCGACGGTCGCGCCGGCAAGCTGGAACCTGCGCGCCGATGCGCGGCTGATCCGTTCGGCGGTGCTGGAGGCGCGGACCGGGGTGGCGATCAACGATGGCGCGCCGCCCTATCTGCTGCCGGACCGGAGCTTTCGGCGGGGCGGGGCCTGGCACAATGTGTGGGTTCTGGATGACGAGCCGGGCTGGCTCTATTTCGTCGAGTGCCAGTATCTGGGCTCTCGCGAGGTATTGCGGCTCAAGGCCGCCGGGCTCAAGCAATGTGAGCAGGTGTTTCGGCGCAACGAGGACAGGCCCGGCGCCGCGGATGGGCTACAAACGATGGCGTGCGAATAGGGCCGCCGCCATTGGGTCGCCGTACTGGACGGCGACCCTGTCGACAGACTTAGACGGCCTGAAGGTCGACGGCAGAGCTCTTGCCGTTGCGGCCGGCTTCGACCGTGTAGCCGATCTTCTGGCCCTCGATCAGCGAGCGCATGCCCGCACGCTCGACCGCCGAAATATGGACGAACACGTCCTGGGCGCCGTCATCCGGCTGGATGAAGCCGAAACCCTTGGTCGCGTTGAACCACTTAACTGTACCTGAAGCCATTATCATTCTCCTGAAGAGAGGTTTCAGCCGGCCGAAATAGCCGGCTGCATCAAATTTCATTCGGGAGAACGAGGTCAGCCGAGCAGTGAGCAACGGTGATAACGGACAGACCCTAGGGAAAGTGACCCTGCCTATATGCGCCTTTTTCCGCTGAATTACGAGGGGTTAGCGTAATGGGCCGGATTTCGCACCGCACAACGAGTGGGATGGCCGCCGGGTGCAATGGCTGTTAGGATGATTTTTCACCGGCGGAGATACACTATATGAGCGCCGGCCTGACACTTCTTACAGACGACGAACTGGCCCGGTTGCGCGAGCGGATCATGCAGCTGGCCCGCACCGCCGCGCCCGAACAGCGGGCGCTGATGGCCGGCCAATTGGAAGCCATCGACCTCGAACAGGAGCGGCGCCTGTCCGCGCCTCCCAACCCGATCACCCCCACGAGACCGTGATGCAAATCAGCGTCGGCTATGAACTGATCTACCGATTTCCGCAGCCGACGCCGATGATCCTGACGGTGAACATCCACCCCTCCCGCGTCGCCGACATCGTCATCCCCGACATCTTGACTGTCGATCCGCCGGTGCCCGTCATCGGATATCATGACGGCTTCGGCAACTGGTGCACCCGGATCGTGGCGCCCGCCGGCCAAGTCCGCCTGGCATCCCGAGGCCAGGTCTATGATTCCGGCGCGGTCGACGACGTCGCGCCCCATGCTCCGCAGCATACGATCCAGGACCTGCCGGAGGAGACTTTGGTCTTCCTGCTGGGCAGCCGCTATTGCGAGACCGACCGCCTGTCCGAGACGGCGTGGGCGCTGTTCGCCAAGACGCCGCCCGGCTGGGCGCGGGTGCAGGCGATCTGCGACTATGTCCATAACCGCATCATCTTCGACTATCAGCAAGCCCGGCCGACCAAGACCGCCTGGGACGCCTATAATGAGCAGGTCGGAGTCTGCCGCGACTATGCCCATCTGGCCATCGCCTTCTGCCGCTGCATGAACATCCCGGCGCGCTATTGCACCGGCTATCTGGGCGACATGGGTACACCGCCGCCCTGGGGCGTGATGGATTTCGCCGGCTGGTTCGAAGCCTATCTCGGCGGCCGCTGGTACACGTTCGACGCCCGCAACAACATTCCCCGCATCGGCCGCATCCTGATGGCCCGCGGCCGCGACGCCGCCGATGTCGCCATCGCCACGACATTCGGGCCCAACGAGCTTCTGAAATTCACCGTATGGACGGATGAGGTTGCCGAGCCCCGCGGCTGACCAGCGCCATTACTCGTCCTCCGCCAGTTTCGGCGCCCAGGCGACGCCGTTGATATGGCCGCCGCCATCGACGAACAGGGTGTTGCCGGTCATGTAGCGGGCCTCGTCGCTGACCAGGAAAGCGACCACCGGAGCGATGTCGGCATAGGGATCGCCCATGCGGCCCATCGGGTTCTGTGCCGCCATCGCGTCGAGCATCGGGCCTTGCGTCTTGTAGAGCCGCTTATAGGCCGCACTGACCGCCGCCGGGCAGATGATGTTGGCGGTGATGCCGTAACCCGCCCATTCGCGCGCGGCGGTGCGGGTGAGTGCCCGCAGGGCCTCCTTCCCGATATTGTAGTCGGCTGAGTACATGTGAGCGTTGACGCCGTTCAGCGAGCACATGGAGACGATCCGGCCCCAGCTTTTGGCCTTCATTACTGGAAAGGCAGCCTGCATCGCCCATTTCGCGGCAAAGACGGTCATGTCGAGCCCGCGCTGGATCTCGGCGTCGCTCTTGCCTTCGAACCGCCCCTGGCGCGTGCCGCCCCAGGCATTGTTGATCAGGATATCGATGGTGCCGAACCGCGCGACCGCAGCCGCGACCGTGCCTTCGACCTGCTCCCGGTTGCAGACATCGACCGTGCGGAACTCGATTTCGGCCCCAGTCTGGGCGCGGAGTTCCAGTGCCGCCCGTTCGACACCCTCAGCATCGATGTCGGCCAGCACCAGCCTCACCCCATCCTCGGCCAGCCGCTGCGCGACCCCGCGCCCGATACCGTCGGCGGCGCCGGTGATGATGGCGACGCGGTCTTTCAGGCCTTTCATGGTGCTTCCCCTATTTTGTGCCGTGGCGACATTTCACCCCCACCTAGCCTCCCCCATCAAGGGGGAGGGACATGAAGGAAATTCCTTTAAAGCCCTCCCCCTCGCTGGGGAGGGTTGGGTGTGGGTGAAATCTATCCGCAATCCCGCTCTACGAAACCTGCTCCGGCATCGCCTTGGGCGCGCGCATGGTGAGCGCCGAACCAGACGCGGCGGTCATCACCACGGCGATCCCCGCCCACTGCCCGAAGGTCAGCGCCTCGTGCAGCATCACCAGCCCCATCAGCGCGCCGGCGGCGGGGTCCAGGGCCGCGATGGTACCGTAGACCCTCGCCGGCATGCGGGTCAGCGCCACCATCTCAAGCGTAAACGGCAAGGCGCTGGAGAAGATGCCGACAGCTACCGCTGAAACCAGGATCGCGGGCTGGAACAGGGCCGTGCCGGAATGGACCAGCCCGACCGGCAGCACCAGCACCGCAGCTATGCTCATGCCGATCGCCGCGGTCTGATGGCCGAGCTCAGCCCCGGCCCGCTGGGCAAAGACGATATAGACCGCCCAGGCGCCACCGGCGCCGAGCGCACAGGCGACGCCGAACGGATCGACAGGATGGTCGGTCGGCACCGGCGGCGACAGCAGCAGGATGCCGGCCACCGCCAGCGCAACCCACAGAATGTCGAGCTTCCGGTGCGACTGCAGCGTCGCCACCAGCAGCGGCCCGGTGAATTCCAGCGCCACCGTGATGCCCAGCGGCACGGTCTTCAGCGCCATATAGAACAGCATGTTCATGACCGCGACCGACACGCCGTAGCCGATCAACGACGGCAGCACGGCGCGCGAGACCCTGACCCGCCACGGCCGCATCAGCACGCCCAGGATCAGCGAGCCGAAGATAAGCCTCAGCGTCGTCGCCCCCTCGGGCCCGACGGCGGCGAACAACCCCTTGGCCAGCGCCGCGCCATATTGCACTGACACGATCCCACCAATCAGAGCCGCAACGGGCACGATCCGCGACCCTGCCCCGGGATCGCCGGCTTTTTGCGTTGTAGTGGTCATGATTGGTTAAGCTATCCGCAGTCGTCGCCCAGATATCCGTTGGCCAGATAATAATGTCCACCGAGCCGCGCGGCGACGTAAGAGCAGCATAGCAAACTTCCAACGTCCCGTGCTTTCCAAGAAGCCGAGCGTTCCTGGACGGGATTCGCAATCTCGTCGGTGGCGTCGTAAGCGACGCCGAACCAGCCCGAGCCCAGGCCGCCCCAAGCGAAGGTCACGAGGACCGGCTTCCTGCATTCGACCATATCGACAGGAGCGGACCAGCTTTTGCCGGAGCAATTGCCCGCTTCCACATCTTCAATAACGCGGTCATATGCGAATTTGGTGGCGTAAAAGCGTAGCCTCAAACCGAGCAAAGCATCGGGCCATACAAATAGAAAACCAAGGGCCACGACCGCGATCCAGCCGATACCTGTAAAATGACGCCGCAAAAAAAGGCTTCTCAAGCCGTGAACGATCAGCAACACGGGTACAACTGACCACAATCCCAAAGCTATCCACCGCTGCGGCCTTTCCACGATCAGAAAAGCAATCATCATGCGCGGGACCCCGTAGGCCCATGCCACGCTGAGGATCAGGTTGGCCAGCAACCAGACCCATGCCGTCAATCGGAGTGCGTGGCGTCTACGGCAAGAGCGCGAAAATGAGTCGGGCATGTCCTGTGGTCCGCCAAGAGTTTACGGCCCACATCCCTATTCGCCGGACAAGACAGGCTTATGTTCGTCGCGTGCAGATAGTGTGCAATTCACGCGGTTCGAAGGCACCCGCTAAAAGCGAACGGCGCGGGACGACGTTCATCGCCTCGCGCCGTTCCGGAGAGTTAAGCCTTACGCCCGTTCCCAGATCGCGGCGATGCCCTGGCCGCCGCCGATGCACATGGTGACGAGGCCGTAGCGGCCGCCGGTGCGCTTCAGCTCGTGCACCAGCTTCACCGTGTTGATCGCGCCGGTGGCGCCGACCGGGTGGCCGAGCGAGATGCCGCTGCCGTTGGGGTTGACCTTGGCCGGGTCGAAGCCGAGCTCCTTCGACACGGCGCAGGCCTGGGCGGCGAAGGCCTCGTTGGACTCGATGACATCCATGTCGCCGACATTGAGCGCCGTGCGGGCCAGCGCCGCCTGGGTCGCCGGGACCGGGCCGATGCCCATATAGGCCGGATCGACACCGGCATGAGCATAGCCGACGAGGCGAGCCAACGGGGTGAGGCCGAAGCGCTTCACCGCCTCGCCGCTGGCCAGCACCACCGCGGCGGCGCCATCATTGATGCCCGAGGCATTGCCGGCGGTCACCGTGCCGCCGTCCTTCTTGAAGGCGGGCTTCAGGGACTGCATGTCCTCGAGCTTGGCGTCGTGGCGGACATGCTCGTCTGTGTCGAACACGGTCACGCCCTTGCGGGTCTTCAGCTCATAGCCGACGATCTGATCCTTGAAATAACCGGCCTTGATCGCGGCCGAGGCGCGCTGGTTGCTGAGCAGCGCGACGGCGTCCTGCTGCTCACGGCTGATGCCGTATTTCTCGGCCACGTTTTCGGCGGTGATGCCCATATGGACGCGATGGAACGGGTCGTTCAGGGTGCCCAGCAGCACGTCGACCATCCCCGTGTCGCCCATCCGGGCGCCCCAGCGCATCGCCGGCGCGTGATAGGGCGCACGGCTCATGCTCTCCGCGCCGCCGCCGATGGCGATCTCGCAATCGCCCAGGAGGATCGACTGGGCCGCCGAAACGATCGCCTGCACGCCCGAGCCGCACAGGCGGTTGACGGTCAGCGCCGGGGTCTCGACCGGAATGCCCGCGTTGATCATCGCGACGCGCGAAATATACATGTCCTTGGGCTCGGTATGGATCACCTGGCCGAACACGACATGGCCGACCTCAGCCGCCGTCACGCCGGAGCGGGCCAGCGCCTCGGCCGTTACCTTGGTCGCCAGATCGGACGGCGCCACATCCTTGAGCGAGCCGCCGAACGTACCGATCGCGGTTCGTACGCCGGAGACGAGATAGACTTCACGCATCATAAACCTCCAAAAACATCCATGATTTCAAAAACGCTTACGGCAATGCGGAATCAAGCGGCGGTCCATCGCATCCGTCATGCGTGCAATGCACAACCAGGGGTTTAGAAACTATCCTCAGGCGTCGTCGCGGCAACGTCGTTGCCCATCGCGACCTGGATCAGAAGCTGCACTGCCTTCGGCATTTCCGTCTCGATGAAGTACCGGCAGGCGCGAAGCTTGCCCTCGCGGAAGGGCCGGTCGCAGTCAGTGTCAGGGAAGATGGTGACGGCTTGGTCGAGCCACAGCCAGCCGACCACCAGATGGCCGAAGGCGGAAAGGAAAACCGAGGCGTTGACGAGCGGATCGCCGCCCGCCTCACGGAGGCGCGAGACGGCGATATCCACAAGCCTCCAGATTTCCTCCACGCCGGCCGCCAATCCGGCTAAATCCAGGATGGCCTCGGCGTCCGCCACTGTCTGAGCGATTTCCGCGCCTAAGGCAGCCAGCGCCACGCCTTTGTCACGGATGATCTTGCGGCCCAGCAGGTCGATTCCCTGGATGCCGTGCGTGCCCTCATGGATCGGATTTAGCCGGTTGTCACGATAGACCTGCTCGACATCGAAGTCGCGGGTATAGCCATATCCGCCATGGATCTGGATGGCATGGTCGTTGGCGGCGAGGCCGAATTCGGCTGGCCAGCTTTTCGCCACCGGTGTCAGCAGCCCGAGCAGGTTGGAAAGCCGCGCCCGCTCGATCTCGTCGCCTGCCACCCGCTCGCGGTCGATCAGATGGGCGCAGTAGAGGATCAACGACAGCGCACCCTCGGAAAATGCCTTCTGGGCCAGCAGCATGCGCTTCACGTCGGCATGCTGGATGATCGGACGCTGCGGCTGGGTCGGATCCTTGACCGACGCAGGCCGGCCCTGCAGCCGCTCGCGCGCATAGTCGAGCGAATGGCGATAACCGCGCGCAGCCAGTCCGGCGGCACCGAGCCCGACGAAGATCCGCGCCTCGTTCATCATGTGGAACATGATGGCGAGCCCATGCCCCGCCTCACCCAGTCGCCAGCCGACAGCGCCCCCCTGCCCGGAGGGCCCAAACGAGGCCGCCTCGCCGAAATTGAGCAGGCAGTTGGGGATGCCGCGATAGCCCATCTTGTGATTCAGGCCGGCGACGCGGACATCGTTGCGCGTGCCGTCAGGCAGGACCTTGGGCACGATGAACAGGGTGATGCCGGCGGTCCCCGGCGGCAGCGTGCCGTCGGCATCGGGAATCTTCGCCAGCACCAGATGGACGATGTTCTCGGTGATGTCGTGGTCGCCGCCGGAGATCCACATCTTGTTGCCGGTCAGGCGATAGCGCGGGCCTAGCTTATCCTCGCCGTCCGGCACGGCGCGGGTCAGGATGTCGGCCAGCGAGGAGCCGGCCTGAGGCTCGGACAGGCACATCGTGCCCAGCGTCCTGCCCTCGATCTCCGGCAGGGCGAAGGTCTCGATCTGCGCCGGCGAGCCGAACTTGACCAGGACCCTTGCATTACCGGCGGTCAGCATCGGGAAGGCGGCGGTCGCGATATTCGCCGCCATGAAATGGGCCATCGCCGCCGTATCGACGACATGCGGCAGACCGAGCCCGCCATGCTGAGGATCGAACGAGGCGGCGAACAGCCCCGCCTCGGCATAGGCCGCGATGGCCTGCTTGATCTCAGGGAGCACCCGGACGACACCGTCCTCAAGCGCCGGCTCGATCCGGTCGGACGCCTTGTAGTGGCTGGCAAAGCGGTCCGCCGCCAGCTTTTCCGCCAGATCCAGGATCGCGTCGAAGGTCTCGCGCGAATGGTCGGCATAGGTCGGATGGCCGGTCAGCGCGTCGGCGCCCAGCCAGTCATAGAGCCAGAAGGCGACATTGCGCGGGTCGATGAACGACACGGTCAGATGGCCGTCGCGCCGCCGTCGATGGCCAGTATCTGGCCGGTGATATGGCCGCCCGCGTCCGAGGCGAAGAGAACGGCCGTGCCCTTGAGGTCGTTGTCGTTGCCAAGCTTGCCCAGCGGCGTGTTCTCAACCACGAATCCTTCGATCTTCTGCAGGATCACTGCGGTCAGCTTGGACGGGAAATAGCCGGGCGCGATGGCGTTGACGGTGATGCCGTAGCGGCCCCATTCGGCGGCCAACCCCCTGGTCATATTGACCATGCCGCCCTTGGCCGCCGTATAGCCGATCATGCCGCCCATCGAGACGTGATGGCCCTGCAGCCCCTCGACCGAGGCGATGTTGATCACTCGGCCCTTGCCCTGCGGGATCATGTACCGCTTGGCGATGGCCTGGGTCAGAAGGAACGGGCCGGTCAGGTTGGTGGTCAGGACCTTGTTCCAGCCGTCGATCGGATAATCCTCGGCATCGGCGCCCCAGCTGGTGCCGGCATTATTCACCAAGATGTCGACCCGGTCGTAATTGGCCTTCAGCCACTCAAGGAACGCGGGCACGGTCTCGTTCCGGCTGAAATCGCCGGCCCAGGCCGCCGCCTTTGCGCCCCGAGCCTTCAGCGTTTCGACCGCTGCATCGAGCTCGTTCTGCTTGCGCGCGGTCAGGATCACCGTGGCGCCGAATTCGGCCAGCGCCTCGGCCATCTGGAAGCCCAGCCCGCGCGAGCCGCCGGTGACGATGGCGATCCGGCCAGTGAGGTCGAACAGCGATTTGAGCGGTACGGATGTCTCGGTCATGGCCAGGGCCTCTTTTCTGGAAGGGCGGGACAATCGCAGTTTCTGTCCGACAGTTCAACAACTCGCCGCCAAACGCGTTCGGCCAAATCGCTTGCCCGGCCCCCGCCCCCGCCGTAATCTCGCGCGCAAACAATCTGTACGACCAAGCCAAATCTAGACGATCGAAACCTGTAAACCCGGGGCGGGAGGACGCGATGTTCAAGCTGAAGATGACGGACGAGGAAGTCGTCGGCGTGATGACCGACATGACGGCCCGGATGGACCGCGCCGGCATGAAGGACGCCAACCGCCAGACCATGGTCAATCTCGCCGAGCGGCTGATAGCGCTCAGCGACCAGGGCCGCCCGGAAGAGACCGACCGCTATATGGAGGTCGACGCCAGGCAATATACAGATCCGGAGATCTTCGCCGCCGAGCGGCGCGCCATCTTCGACGAGACGCCCTTCGTCGCCGGCCTGTCGCAGGACATCGCCAATCCCGGCGACTACCTGAACATCGACGACTTCGGCACGCCCACCATCGTCACCCGCAACAAGGCCGGGCAGGTCAAAGCCTACGTCAATGCCTGCCGCCATCGCGGCGCCGCCCTGGTCTATGATGAGCGCGGCAATACCGGCGCCGGCTTTACCTGTCCCTACCACGCCTGGGCCTACGACCTGGACGGCAAGCTGAAGGGCATTAGCTGCAATTCCAGCTTCGGCGATCCGGACAAGGCCGAGCACGGGCTGGTGCCGCTGGACGCGATCGAGCGGCACGGCATCATCTTCGTCGCCCCCAAGGCCGGCCTGAAGATCGACTGGGACGAGTTCATCGGCCCCGAGCTGGATGCCGAGCTGCCGCATTGGGGCTTCGACAAACTGAATGGCGGCAAGGTCGCGCCGATCCCGCTGGAGGGAAACTGGAAGCTGGTGCTCGAGACCTTCCTCGAATCCTACCACTTCAACTATGCCCACCGGGACAATCTAGCCCAGTATTACCACGGCAATTGCAATACCGTGGACAAGATGGGCCGGCATCTGCGCACTTGCACGGTGCTGAAATCGATCACCACACAGCTGAAGGGCACGCCGGTCGAGACATGGGTGCCGGAGAACCACATCCACGTGAAGTATGTGCTGTTTCCCGGCACGGTGCTGATCAACACGCCGCAGGTGACCGAGTTCTACCAGATCGTGCCCAAGACGGTGGACACGTCGGTCGTCCGCCACGCTTCCTACAGCCGGCTGGACCTGACCGATCCCGGCAATGCCGCGATGTATGAACGGGTTTGGGAGAGCGCCCATACCGTCGTGCAGAAGCAGGATTTTCCCTATGGCGTCACCACCGCCCACGCCGCCCTGAAGGCCGGCGGGCTGCAGAAGCTGCTGTTCGGCAGGAACGAATGGGCGCTGCAGATCATGCACCAGGAGATCCAGAAGGCTCTGGCCGGGAACCGATAGAGTCGGGAACCCGCTCAGCCTCCCATCGTTCGAGATAGTATTGCCGGAGCGAGGTTTTCCGGCATTTCGAAACGTCGGGAGGATTCCGATGAGAGTAGTTACGATCGCAGCCGTGGCCATCGCAGTAGCCCTGCCTGCGCTGGCGCAGGAACCGTCGCCGCCCACGAACAGCGTGGGCAGCGGCACGGCGAAGGCGCTGGAGCCCGGCGCCCGCCATATGGTGGGCAAGCCGGTCTCGCCGAGCACGCAGGGCGCCGGCAGCCAGCGGCACAAGGCGACAACCATGCATCCGGGTTCGGTGCCGGCGGACGGCTCGCAGAAACCGGACGGCACGACCGGCGCGCCGCCTTATGGCAGCTCAACGCCCAAGCCTGATTCCCCCACCGGCGCGGACGACGTGCCTCACGGGGGCTGACGAGACACCGGGGAAGGTGTGAAAAAGGCGGCTTCGGCCGCCTTTTTCTTGGTCGACCCGGGCTTTTGTGGCGGCGCGGCGGCAGGCGTAGAGTGCACGGACGATCCAACGCCAAGAGTCGCCCATGCCGGACATCGGCCCGAAAAACATCAGCCCCGCCTATCGCCTGCCGGTCGAGGACATGGATTTCCTGCTGCGGGACGAGCTGCGCGGCACGCGATTCATGCTGGAATATGAGAAGGCAGAGCTGAGCTTACGCGACTGGGGGGGGCGCTCAACCGTCATCGTCTTCGGCAGCGCCCGCATCCCGGCGCCCGAGCAGGCCGAGGCTGAGCTTGGCGCTGCCCAGGGCCCGGAGGCTGTCGCGCACGCCAAGCACCGGGTGGAGCTGTCGCGCTATTACGCCGAGGCGCGCAATTTCGGCCGCATCGTGTCGGAGCGCGGCGGCGCGCTGTGCGACGACGGAGACCTGCGCGACAATGTCATCGCCACCGGGGGTGGACCCGGGATCATGGAGGCGGCCAATCGCGGCGCAGCCGACGCCGGCGCGCCCAGCATCGGCTTCAACATCGCCCTGCCGCACGAGCAGCAGCCTAACCCCTGGTCCACGCCGGAGCTGACCTTCCAGTTCCATTACTTCGCCATGCGCAAGATGCACCTGGCGATGCGCGCCAACGCGCTGGTCGCCTTCCCCGGCGGCTTCGGCACCTTGGACGAGCTGTTCGAGATTCTGACCTTGGAACAGACCCGCAAAGCTCCGGCCGCGCCGGTCGTGCTGATGGGCCGATCCTATTGGCAGCGGCTGATGAATTTCGAGGTGCTGGTCGAAGACGGCATGATCGACGCCGCCGACCTTTCCCTGTTCTACTTCGCCGACACGGCGGAGGAGGCGTGGGCCGAATTGCTGGCCCACGGCCTCAAGGCCCACACCCCGCCGGAGGACCGGCCCGGGAAATAGCCCAGTGCTGCCCTCGCGTCAGTGCGGATTATTCCCGCGCATCCGCACGAGGCGCAGCTTCACCTGTTGGCTGTTCGGATCGTGGCCGAAAAACGCGCCAATCTGCTCGATCGGTTGCTTGTCCGGCCCGACAAGGACAAAGGGCTGCAGGGTTTGGACGCTGCCGCCCGCGGCACGGCTTTGCATCGGCGCCGGCACGAGCGTTTCGGGCGGCGTCTGGGTGAAGCCCCACAAACCGATGAAGGTCGCCGCCTTCATGCCGATATCCGGTTCGGTCGGCAGGATCGCCTGCACGCCGCATGAGTGGTACGGCGGGTGCTCGACAGTGACCGTGATCGCAGAATGATTGATGCGGACGACCCAACCCTCGCCCGGATCGCCATGGAGAACGGCGTTCAGCTCTTCACCCTCCAGCGCCTGATGGGCACCCGCCTTGGCCTTGGCCTCTACCGCCGCATCGTCAGGGAAGGCTTCCAGGCAATAATCCATGAAGACGCCGAAGAGATCGTCCAGACCCGGCACGGTCTGCGGCTTTCCATTCGGCGGCGGGACATGGATCTCGAACGACTTGCCGTCCTTGCCTTTGAGCTGCATCACCATCCCGCCCGACTTGTCGGTGGTGGTGGTTGCGCCGCTAGCCGGGGGAGCGTTCGCTGAGCCGACGGCGAAGCAGAGCGCCGTCAAAAGCGCCGACACACCGTACCGCATGATCTCTCCCCATCGTTTGTTGTTTGGCTTCTGCCCGCCCGGTGCAACGATATCAAGTGACATTCGCCAATTCCCGTGGCGGCGCCAGGCGAAATCGGGCACACACGGGCAAACTTTTCCGGACGCCGCGATGACCGAACCGCAATTTGCCCTCACGCCCGCCCAACGGGCCTTCTACGAACAGACCATCCCTTACGGCTACAACAATTGGTCCGGGCTGACCGTGAAGCATATCGAGCCCGGCTTCGCTCGTATCGCCTTCCTGCCCAGGCCGGAGATGCTGACGCCCTGGGGCACGCTGAACGGCGGGGTGCTGAACAGCCTGGTCGAGGTTCCGGCCTTCCTCGCCTTGCTGCCGTCGCTGGAGCCGGGCGAGCTGCCGGTCACCAACGACATCTTCCTGCAACACGTCCGCCCCCTGCCCGGCGACGCCGAATACGAGCTGACCGGCCGGCTGCTGCGCCGAGGCAAAACCATGGCCTGGCTGGAATCGACCGCCTGGGTCGACGGCAAGGAATGCACCTTTGCCCGGCTGACGAAGACGCTGACCCGGCGGTAAGTCGATCTCAAGCCGAGCGAAGCCGCCGCTCGCGCCCGGCGTTCGATTACATCCGGACCGTCTCGGTGCAGGTGAATCCTGGAAAGTAGGTCCGTTCCTTGCCCTGGGCGGCGCAGACCACCAGCACCGGGCCCAGGATTAGTCCATCCTGATATGTGATAGTGAAAATCTTTCTTTCGTCTTCGGACATCGCAACCGGGTCAGCAATCTCAAAAGCACCCAGGGTAAACAGGTCGATGCCCGCACGCGAAGACGCGAGCTTGTGCCTCGCACCATCGTCAACTTTGCTGGTACTGTAGCGCACGACCTCACGACCATTCCTATCAACCACGGAGTCCGGTTTACCGAATGCCCTCTCGACCTCGGCGCGCGGTTCGCCGGGCTGCAGGATATGATCGTTGAAGGTCAAGCGCGCCTCTTCTCGCGCAACTGCGCAGCCGCCGAGGCCGATAAGCAGCATGATCGGCGCATATGCCATGCACCGGCTCACGACGCCCTGATCTGCGCCAGTATCCTGCCCAGCGGCAGCCCGTTGAAACTGTCGAGGAAATGCTCGCGCGGATGGAGGGCGGCCGCGAGGTAGGAACCGCGCGGCTTGAGGCCGGCGGTGCCATCGGCGTGAATATAGATCTGGAGGCCGATTTCGTTGGAGACGTTGCTGTGCGGGCCGACCAGCGGGTCGAGGTCCTTGGCGAAGTTGACGCCGGGCACCCGCGCAGGATCGAGACCGACATGCCGGATCGAGGCCCGCGAGCAGGCGGCATTGAAAGTGACGAAGCCGGCGAAGGCCTTGCTGTCAGCCGCCACCAGATGTGCCACCTGGAGCTGCGCGGTGCCGCCGGCCTGGCTTTGGCCGGTGGCGATCAGCGGCACTCCCAAACGGTCCGCCTCGGCCTTCGCCTGGTCGGCCATCGTCAGCGCCGCCTTGAGCGAGGCGGGTCGGAAGCCGGTCATCAGCCCTACGTCGGTCCACGCATCGGAGCCGAGACCGCCTGGTTCATGCAAGACAACTGGCAGGCGGCAGAGGCGGCTGGCGATCAGGACCGCCCTCACCTCGCCCGCTGGGTTCAGCAGGCCGAAAATAAGCCCATAATAATAGTGGCCGCTGAAGGGCGGCGCGAGCAGGCGATACCGGCCGGCAACGCCTCTGATATCGGTCGGCGGGGCGAAACCCGGCACCGTCTTGAAGCCACTCTGGCTATCGACGATGTCGCCCTCGTGCAATGGCTGCCGATCTGCGACTGCCGCCGCGTCGGCGGTCCAGCCGAGCAGCAGCTTGGCATCGTCGATGAAACTTATCCGGTTCGTCTCCGGTAGCTGATCAAGGAAATCGAGTTTCGGCGCGTTGGCAGGAAGGGCCGCTTCAGCCGGCCTTGGCGCAGTCAGCCAGGGCGCAGCGGCAAGAAAACCGAGCAGTGCGCGGCGGCTCGGCATCAGAACCACCGCTTCAGCCAGTCGATCATGATCCTGTTGGTCTCCTCGGGCTGCTCCTGCTGGGTCCAGTGGCCGGACTTCTCGATTACCCGGCGCTCCAGATTGTCGAAATAGATCAGCAGATTGTCCGACAGCGACACGTCGCAGATCCGGTCCAGGCGGGCGACGACCATCAGGGCCGGGATCAGCTGGCGCGGGATCTTGCCGCCGGGGAAGAGCTCACCCTGGAGCTCCCAGTTGCGGACGATCGAGCGGTACCAGTTGAGGCCGCCGCCGAAGCCCTTCCTGGCATAGGCATCGGCGAAATAGGCGAGTTCGTCCGGCGTCAGGAAGACCTCGCCCGGCCAAGAGGATTCCGGGTCCTTGAACCAGTGGATGAAGGACATGCTTTCCGGATCGTGCTTACCCGAGCGGGACAGGTTGGTGCCGTGGCCGACATCTTTGCGCATGAAGAAGCGGAAGGACTTGGCGATATCCTCATTGAGCTCCTCCTCGCAACGTTTCGTCTTGAAATAGGCGACGTAGTTCCGCGGCCCGTAATGCTGGAGATACATCTCCTCCGGGTTCATCGGGATATAGCCGAAAGGGGTGTTCAGCGTGATGACGCCGGCCGTCTTCTCGGGTTGGTAGAATGGCATCATCCAGGAGACGAAGCCGCCGAAATCATGCCCGACGACGACCGCCTTTTCGTAGCCCGCGTCGACGATCAGCCCGGCCACGTCGGCGGTGATCTGATCCATCGTATAGGCGTAAGGGTCATCCGGCCCGTTCGACTGGCCATAGCCGCGCAGGTCCGGCGCCATGACATGGAAGCCGGCGGCGGCGATCGGCGCCAGCTGGTGGCGCCAGGAAAAGCCGAGCTCCGGAAAGCCGTGGCACAGCACGACGCAGACATCCCGGGTAGGCTTCTCCGGCTTGGCCTCGAACACCGCCAGGCGGACGCCGTTGGTCGATACGAAACGCGGTTCCGGAAACATGCTTCCTCCCGATTATCTTGGCCAGATATTCGGTGAAGCTTAGCACGCCGCCCAGGCGGGGCCCATGCGGAACGGCGTTCCGCGCCCGCCATCAAGCCCAACCAGAACGGCATGGGCACTGAACAGCGGCAGAACAGCGCCGGCAATTATCAGCAGCGCGGGGCACGCGCGACACCGAACGCGGCGGGCCGTCGCGGCAAGACAACCGATAATCAGCGCGCCTCCGGGTGCTGATAGAGCAGCCAGTCCTGCTCGTCGCTCCCGAAACCGACCGGCGGCGGCGGGCGCGGCGCGTTGTACACGGCCTGGATCATCGCCCGGTCAGCCGCCTCCCCACATGACGCCTTCGGCTCCTCGGGCTGAGCGCCCGTGACGTGCCCGTTTTGAAACTGGACGATCAGGACGGGGATACAGCCATATTTGACGGGCTGAGCATTGTACGTGTCCGAAATATTCTTGGCCCACTTCGCCAGCCATTCGCTGTAGAAGCCAGTCCCCTCGCCGTCCTGTTCCTGCATGCCCAACCGGGCGCCCTGCTGCTGATCTCTCTTGCGCGGCACGGCGGCTGAAAAATACTGGCCCTGCGGCGCCGGGACCGGCTTCTCGATGCCGCCATCCTCCTGCGCCTTCTTAGCGATCTTCGGCTTCATGCTCTGCAGATTCTGCTGCCGATGCTGATCCTTATTCGCCTCCTGCTTTGGGGGTGGAGGGGGCGGTGGTGGAGGGGGCGGTGGAGGTGGTGGCGGAGGCGGAGGGG